>Ga0209759_1000297_pt1 | contig 68515 bp, 57 predicted proteins | sample AraplaCL_Col_mMS_FD_184261 | JGI IMG/M metagenome (GOLD analysis project Ga0209759, IMG submission 184261) | Arabidopsis root microbial communities from the University of North Carolina, USA - plate scrape CL_Col_mMS (SPAdes) (version 2) | ecosystem: Host-associated > Plants > Roots >...
GCCGGAAAGAGGAATCGAACCCCCGACCTTCGCATTACGAATGCGCTGCTCTACCGTCTGAGCTATTCCGGCATCAGGAGAAACGAGATTATAGGGACTTCTTTATTGGCTTGGCAAGCCCCTGAGTCACTTTTTTGTTTCGAGATGGTAGCGGGTCACGCGATCGACTTCGTTCTTCGAGCCGAGAAACACCGCGACGCGTTCATGCAGGCTCTTCGGCAGAATGTCGAGAATGCGTTTCTCGCCATTGGTTGCGGCGCCGCCCGCCTGCTCGACGATAAACGCCATCGGGTTCGCTTCGTACATCAGACGCAGCTTGCCGGGCTTGTCCGGCGTGCGCTTGTCGGCCGGATACATGAAGATGCCGCCGCGATTCAGGATGCGGTGCACGTCCGCGACCATGGAGGCGATCCAGCGCATGTTGAAGTCGCTTTGACGCGGGCCTTCCTTGCCTTGCTTCAGCTCGCTGATGTATTGCTCGACGGGCGGATACCAGTGGCGTTCGTTCGACGCGTTGATCGCATACTCGCGCGTTTCGACCGGAATGCGCATATCGCTTTGCGTGAGCACCCACGACCCCAGTTCACGGTCGAGCGTGAAGCAATTCACGCCGTTGCCGGTGGTCAGCACCAGCACGGTTTGCGGGCCATACACCGCATAACCCGCGGCGACCTGCTGCGTGCCCGGCTGCAGGAACGACTGCTCGGTGGGTTGCTGGCCGTCGGGGCAGCGCAGCACCGAGAAGATCGTGCCGATGGACACATTCACGTCGATGTTTGACGAGCCGTCGAGCGGATCGAACACGAGCAGATACTCGCCCTTCGGATAGTTCGCGGGGATGGGGAAGAACTGCTCCATTTCCTCCGACGCCATGCCTGCGAGATTGCCGCCCCATTCGTTCGCCTCGAGCAGGATCTCGTTGGACAGAATGTCGAGCTTCTTTTGTACCTCGCCCTGGACGTTCTCGCTGCCCGCCGTGCCGAGCGCATCGCCCAGCGCGCCTTTGCTGACGTGATAGCTGATCGCCTTGCATGCGCGCGCGACGACTTCGATCAAAAGGCGCAGATCGGCCGGCAGGTTGTTGGTTTCCCGCTGCTGCTCGATCAGGTACTTCGTGAGAGTGGTACGACGTTGCAAGGACATGCTGTACTCCAGGAGGCTTGAGGAATATCCCGATTTTAACCGCTCGGTGTGTCGGCTCCGTGCTTTTGCTCGCGGTGCGGACATGAAAAGCGGGTACGACGCGGCATGGACCGCGGCGGCAAGCGCCGGCAACTATCGAAAGCCGCCCAAGCTGGCCCGCAGGCCGTGCAATCAGCCACCCGCAGCCACCGGCAACCAGCCAGCAGGAGCAATCAGCAGGAGCAACCAGCAGCAGCCAACTGTCCCGTCAGCCCTTGCGCCGCGCCTTGCCGGCCGCCGCGCTGCCGCAAAGGCTTGCCGCAAGTGCCGCGGCCCGCGCGTGTTCCGCGGACACTTTTGGCAGCTTCGGGCGATCCGCCTTCGGCATGGGTTCGATCTCGCGTTCGATCTGCTCGCCCGCGGCTGCGGTGGCAACGCGCAGGTCGTAGGCGATTTGCAGATTGAGCCAGAACTGCGCGCTTGCGCCGAAGTAGCGCTCGAGCCGCAGCGCGGTGTCGGCGGAGATTGCGCGCTTGCCGCGCACCACGTCGTTGATGCGCGGCGCCGGCACGCGCAACGCAAGCGCGAGCGCATTGACGGACATGCCGAGCGGTTCGAGGAACTCGCTGCGCAGAATCTCGCCAGGATGGATTTCCTCGATGTCGTCTCCGGTGTCGATGTCGGAGAAATCGGTACTGCCCAGGTCGGAGCGTTTGATGACCATGCCGGTCTCCCAATAATCAGTGATAGTCGACAATCTCAACATTCAGCGCCTCGCCGTCGATAAAGTGAAAACAGATGCGCCATTGCGCATTGACCCGGATGCTCCATGGTCCGCTGCGCTGACCCTGCAATGCTTCCAGCCGGTTGCTCGGCGGCGCGTGCAAGCTGTGGATGGACTCCGCGGCGTCGATCATCAGCAACTTGCGATACGCGAGCGCCTGGATATGACGCAGCAGCGTATTCACGAACTTGCCCTGGAAGATTCTTGCCGTAGCCTTGTCGCCAAATGTTGTGATCATGGGAATAGTATAACGCATCGCATTAAATGTAAAGCATCAAATGAATGCGTTTACTTTCCCTCAGCGCGGCGTGCGTGAACAGTCAGCCAGATGGCTAACGTCGACGCGAACCGGCGACCTTCGCACGAAAGGCGGGCGAAAAAAAGCCGGCAACGCGTGCCGGCTTGTCCGTGTCGAGCGCCGCTCAAACGCGCATCATGCGAGCGCCTTTTCGACGATCTCGCGCACGTCACGCGACTTCACCTGCGACGCAACTTTCTCGAGCGCCGCGCGCATGCCTTCGCGCAGCGTCGGCGTAAAGCGGCGCCACAATTCGAGCGAGCGCGCGAGGCGGGCGGCCACTTGCGGATTGATGGCGTCGAGCGCGATCACCTGGTCCGCCCAGAACGCATAGCCCGAGCCGTCTTCGGCGTGGAATTGCGCAGGGTTCGCCGCGCAGAAGCTGAAGATCAGCGAGCGGGCGCGGTTCGGATTTTTCAGATTGAACGCGGGATGCGTCATCAGCTTGCGCACGATGTCGATCACGGGACGCTGCGTACCGCCGCGCTGCGTAGCCTGCAAGGCGAACCACTTGTCGATGACGAGCGGCTCCTTCTCGAAGCGCTGGTAGAAGTCGTCGAGCGCATGCTGCGCCTCAGCGCTGCCGCCATTGGCCGCCGCTGCGTTGAGCAGCGCGGACAGGGCCGCCGCGCGGTCGGTCATGTTGTTCGCCGCATCGTATTGCGCAGACGCAAGCCGCACCGCTTCCGTCGGGTCATCGAGTTCGGTGAGATAAGACAGCGCGAGGTTCTTCAGTGCGCGATGGCCGGCCGCCGACGGCGTGGCCTCGTACGGGCCGGGCGTGCGGTGCTGGTCGTAGATCTTTAGCCATTCGGCCTTGAGCGCGTTGGCGAGGCGCTTGCGCACGAACTGCCGCGCCGCATGCACGGCCGCCGGATTCGATTCGGCCATTTGCTCGGCCAGGTACGCTTCGGACGGCAGCATCAGCGCCAGTTCACGGAACGCCGGCGACAGCGATTCATCCGTGAGCACGCGAGCGAACGCTGCGACCACCGAGTCGTCAAGCTCCAGTTGAGCACCCATTGCGGCGCGTGCCGCGAGCGTCAGCAATTCCCGTGTGGCGAGCCGCTGACCGGCTTCCCAGCGGTTGAACGGATCGCTGTCGTGCGCGAGGAGGAAGGCCAACTGTTCGGCGGAGTAATCGTACTCCACGATCACCGGCGCGGAGAAATTGCGCAACAGCGACGGCAGCGGCTCCTGCCCCACGTGGACAAACGTGAACGTCTGCTCGGCCTGCGTCAGTTCGAGCACGCGTGTGGTCGCTGCGGACGCCTGCGCCTCGCCTTCCAGTTGCAGCGGCAGATCCTTGCCGTCCTTGCCGATCAGGCCGATCGCAAACGGAATCAGCAGCGGTCCCTTCTGCGTTTCGCGCGCAGCCGGCGCGGCCTCGCCGTAACCCTGCGCGAGCGTCAGACGGTAGCGCTGCGTCGCGGCGTCGTAAGCGGCGCGAACCGAGACACGCGGCGTGCCCGCCTGGCTGTACCAGCGCTCGAACTGCGCGAGATCGCGGCCGTTCGCGTCGGCGAGCGCATGGCGAAAGTCGTCGCAGGTGACCGCCTGGCCGTCATGACGCTTGAAGTACAGGTCCATGCCCTTGCGGAAACCCTCGCGGCCGAACAGCGTCTGATACATCCGCACGACTTCGGCGCCTTTTTCGTAGACGGTCATCGTGTAGAAGTTGTTGATTTCGACGTAGCTCTCCGGGCGCACCGGGTGGGCCATCGGGCCGGCGTCTTCGGCGAACTGCATCTGGCGCAGCACGCGTACGTCTTCGATTCGCTTCGTTGCGCGCGCCGCTTCGTCGCTGCCGTTGGTCTGGCCGCCCGCCATGTCGGCCGAGAACTCCTGATCGCGGAACACCGTGAGGCCTTCCTTGAGGCTCAGCTGGAACCAGTCGCGGCAGGTCACGCGGTTGCCCGTCCAGTTATGGAAATACTCGTGGCCGACCACGGCCTCGATGTTCGCAAAGTCCGTGTCCGTAGCCGTTTCCGGGTTCGCCAGCACGTACTTCGTGTTGAAGATGTTGAGCCCCTTGTTCTCCATCGCGCCCATGTTGAAGTCGCTCACGGCGACGATCATGAAGCGGTCCAGATCCAGCTCGAGCCCGAAACGCGCTTCGTCCCAGCGGATCGAGTTGACGAGCGAGTCCATTGCGTGACGGGTCTTGTCGAGATCGTGCGGCTCGACCCATACCTGCAGCAGCTTTTCCTTGCCCGAGCCGGTCTTTACGCGCTCTTCGAGTGCGACGAGTTTGCCGGCGACCAGCGCGAACAGATAGCTCGGCTTCCTGAACGGGTCTTCCCAGCGCGCGAAATGACGGCCGTCGGGCAGATCGCCTTCCTCGAGCAGATTGCCGTTCGAGAGCAGCACCGGATAGTCGGCCTTGCTGGCGCGCAGCGTGACCGTGTAGGTGGACATGACGTCCGGCCGGTCGAGGAAATAAGTGATCCGGCGAAAGCCCTCGGCCTCACACTGCGTGAAGAAGTTTCCGCTCGACACATACAGGCCCGACAGCGTGGTATTCGCCGCCGGATTGCAGATGCTCGCGAGCGACAGTTCGAAACTGTCGGGCACGTTGTCGAGCACGAGACCATGCTCATGCGGCCGCGCGTTGGCGAACGGCTGGCCGTCGAGCGTTGCGCTGACGAACTCCAGTTGCTCGCCCATCAACTCCAGATGCGGCGCGCGAGTGGCGTCCGGGTTGCGGCGCACCCGCATGGTGTTCCTGACGACGGTGCGTTCGGGCAGCAGATCGAACTCGAGTGCGACGGTATCGATCAGAAAAGCGGGCGGCGCATAATCGGCGCGGCGGATCACATTGGGCGTTGCGGTATCGGCCATGGCGTTCTGTAGTGATGGGACTCGAGCGGCCGGCGCGCATGAGTACGCGAGCCGGGCTTGTCGAGCCATTGTACAAAGCCTCGGGCGATTGTGCGGAGGGCGCTTTTCCGAATGGCCGTCTGGCCGATGCGCTTTCAGGCGCCCGGGCGCGCACTCGCCGCCCGGAATCTGGGCGGACCGGAACGGCGGGCAGGGCCTTTGGTCTACGTACAATAGAAATACGCGCCAACACAAACGCTTCACGAGGTAGACCATGAAAACGAATTCCTGGACGCGCCGCGCCATGCTGCTGCTTGCGGCGCTGACCGCGCTGCTGTCCGGTTGCACGACTTATGTGACCACGCAGGTCACCGCTTTCTCCGACTGGAGCGGCAGCGACGCCACCCGCACTTATGCGTTCACGCGTGAACCGGAACAGCGAAGCAATCTGGAACTGAGTACTTATGAGCGCATCGTCGCCAACGAGCTCGCCACGCACGCGTTTCGCCAGGTCGACCGGAATGAAGCGCGCTATCTCGTCGGGCTTTCTTACGGCATTCGTTCGGACCTGGTGACGGTCGCCGAGCCGGTGTACTACAACCCGTGGCCCGCGCCTTATTGGGGCTGGGGCCGGCCGTTCGATCCGTGGGGCCCATGGGGGCCGTTTCCTGCCGGCTATGTCAACCAGAGCTACCCGATCTTCACGCATCTGCTCGGCGTGCGGATCACCGAGCGGGCGACCGGCAAGGAGGTCTACAACGTGAGCGCGCGCAACTCGGGCGCGGAGTCGTCGCTGGTGCGGGCCATGCCGTATCTCGCGCGCAGTGCGCTCGCCGACTTCCCGCTTGGCAACGGCGTCGTGCGTACGGTGAAAATTCCGCTCGACAGAAACGGCGGCACTTCCAACGAAACCGCCGTGCCCGCCGCTGGCGCCGCTGCTGCTGCTTCAGCGCCTGCGGCCGCGCCGGGCGCCAAAGCCGTGCAATGAGCGAGCGCAAGGGGGCGACCGCGCGCGCCCGGAGCGCGCGTTATGTTCAGAGGCCGCCGCCGAACAGCGCCATCGTCCCCAGCACCACGAAGAGAATAGCGGCGATGCCGTGCACGAGCTTCGTCGGCAGACGGTGCGCGAAGCGGTCGCCGAGCAGGATGGCCGGCACGTTGGCGATCATCATGCCGAGCGTGGTGCCGGCCACCACGCCGAAGAAGTCGTGAAAGCGGGCGGCGAGCGCCACCGTCGCAATCTGCGTCTTGTCGCCCATTTCGGCGAGAAAGAAGGCCACGACAGTGGCGCCGAACACGCCAAGGTGCGTGCGGTTCGCGTTGGCTTCGTCGTCGTCGAGCTTGTCGGGCACGAGAATCCACAACCCCATGCCGATAAACGAAACAGCCAGCGCCCAGCGCATGAGGGTCGGGGTGAGCAGCGAGCCGAGCCATGCGCCGAGCGCGCCCGCGCCCGCGTGATTGACAAGCGTCGCGGCCAGCACGCCGAGGATGATCGGCACCGGCTTGCGATAGCGGGCGGCCAGAACCAGCGACAGCAATTGCGTCTTGTCGCCGATCTCGGCGAGCGCGACCGCTCCGGTCGAAATGAGAAAAGCGTGAATCACGTGTTTTGAGTCCCCGGGCCGAGAAATGTGCGAGCGACGACCCACGACACGCCGGGCCCAATTACGGCGGGGTGTGGGTCATCGGTCTCGCCAGGCCGGAGGCTGCGGCTGCCATGGCCGTGACGGCCAAGTCTGTTGACAGGCGCCCCCGCGAACGCACGTTCAGCGAGCCTGGCGCGATTGCCGGGCGAACGTGCCGCGGGGCGGCTACTCCCCAATGAGGGGCGGATTATAGCAGGCGTAGCGGCGCGGTAGTCGGGCCGGGCGTGCCGTCGACGGGAATGCGAATGTATGCAACTGCAACAGCCGTCGTAGAAAGTTGGTTGAAAGTATTTCGGTCATTTTCTTTACACGTGCCTCCTCGCTGCGACCCTGAATGCCGGCAAAACCGCGTCTCCAGGGATATTCCCAAGATGCGGCCCGAAATCTCTGCGAAATCGCAATACGATTTAAACCACCGTCGCAACAACGAGACGGATACAGACGGATACGTCTTTAGTGGCTGATTTAATCCAGAATATTCAGTATGATTCCGGCGACTAGCTGAGCCCGAGCCAAACCACAAGGCCAATCGTCAAACGGTCTAAATAATCGGGCCAAAGTGCCGTTAATTCGCTGAACCCTACAAAAGAAGTCTGGATTGTCCTCCGGCTGGAGATTTGCCGGTCCGCGCGGCGCGCATACGCTGTGACGGCTGCGTATTCCGTCAGGCGCTTCAGCCTCTCCTTGCATCAACGCGCGAACACCGATATGCCCGATCCGCACTGGACCATTCCGGTCGCTCGCTGGTCTAGCTGGCCTGCTGCCGCACCTGCCGCACCCGACATCGGCTTTATCGAGCCGATCGTGCGGCGGCGTCTCAGCACGCTCTCCCGCGTCGCGCTGAAGGTCGCGCACGATTGTGTCGGCGGCAATGAGGCGCGTGTGGTGTTCGCCTCGCGGCACGGCGAACTGCGCCGCACCACGGACATCCTTCGCACCATCAGCGCTGGCGAGCCCGTGTCGCCCACCGCCTTCAGCTTGTCCGTCCTCAATGCCATGACCGGTGTGTTCGGCATCGCCCGCGGCGACCGCTCGGCCGCGAGCGCGATTTCGGCGGGTCCGGAAACGCTCGGCTATGCGCTTCTCGAAGCCTATGCGCAACACGCGGCCCAGCCGGCGTCGCCGGTGCTGCTCGTGTATGCCGACGAACCGGCCGACCCGGCATACGGAACCATCGAAGACGAAGTGCAGGGCGGGGCGATTGCGCTGCTGCTCAGCAGCGAAGCCGGGCACGGCCATCTGGTGTGCACGCGCCTGGCATCGCCGGTCGGGCAGCAGTCGGAGCTAGCGGAGCAAGGCGCAGGGAGTGCCGTGAGCACCAGCGGTACTGCGAGCGCAATGAGTGAGATGAGCGAGATGAGCCAAGCAGTCGGCGCCGCCGATGCTGAGACCGCAACCCGCTTCGCCACGCAGAGCCAGGCGCTGCTGCATTGTCTGGAAACCGGTAAACCCGCCGCGTGGCAAGGCGACGGTACGCTATGGCATTGGGGATGGCATGAGCGAGCGGCTTGATTACGCCTGGCGATTCTTCGCCACCGGCATGGCTTTCGTGGTGTTCGGCATCTGCGGCGTGCTGTTTTCGGTGCTGGTGTTCCCGCTCGCGTGGCTGTGGCCGCATCGGGCCTCGCGACAGTTTGCCGTGACGGGCGTGATCCACTGGTTTTTCCGCGCGCTCGTCGCCGTGTTGCAGCGGGTCGGCGTGATGGAGCTGGAAGTCTCCGGTGCGGACGCATTGCGCGCGCGCAAGCCGTCTATCGTGGTGGCCAATCACCCCACCTACCTCGACGTGATGGTGCTGCTTTCGCTCACGCCGCACGCGTGCTGCGTCGTGAAAAACGCGCACTGGAGCAACCCGTGTTTCTGGGGCATCGTGCGATCGGCGGAATATGTGAGCAACGCCGATCCCGCGGAACTCGTCGAAGCCGGCGCAAGGCAGCTCGCGGCAGGCTATACCATGATCATTTTTCCGGAAGGCACGCGCAGCCCGGCGCGCAACCGGCTGCATGCTTTCTCGCGCGGGTTCGCGCATATGGCGCTCAAGGCGGACGCGCCGATCGTGCCGGTGCTGATGGATTGCGATCCGCCCGCGTTCACGAAAGAAATGCGCTGGTACCACGTGCCCGCGCGAGCGTTCCGCATGCGCGTGAACGTGCTCGCGCCGCTTCCGGTAGACCGGCTTGCAGCAGACGACATTACACCGGCACTCGCCGCGCGCAGCGTGACGAGCGCCGTCGAAGCACATATCACTCAGCACCTGTTCGATTATGGATTCTTTAAAACTGGAAATTAAGCAACTCCTGATCGAAGCGCTCGATCTGGAAGACCTGAGCCCCGCCGATATCGACGACGACGCACCGTTGTTCGATACCGACGGCATCGGTCTCGATTCGATCGACGCACTCGAAATCGGCATCGTGCTGCGCAAACAATATCAATTGACCATTGCGGCAAACGACGAACGCACGCGCGAACACTTCCGCTCGATCAGCACGCTGGCCGCGCTGGTGGCGAGTCAGCGCGAAGCGGCGCATACCGCGAACGAAACCAATAGCAAAGGGGAATGACCGTGTCCGAGGCAGAGATTCTTGAACGCATCCGCGCCATCTTCAAAGAAAACTTCGCAATCGAGCCCGAAAGCGTGACGCCTGAAGCGCATCTGTTCGAAGACCTCGATCTGGACAGCATCGACGCAGTCGACCTCGCGATCAAGCTGCAGGAAATGACGGGGCGCCGCATCAAGCCGGAAGAGTTCAAGTCCGTGCGCACGGTCGGCGACGTGATAGGCGCGGTCGAATCGCTGCTCGCGGCTCAAGGCTGATGCCAGCCACGCGCTCGCGAGCGCCGGCAGCGGAAGATCGTGCCGACGGCGCTTCGTCCACTGATGGGCGCCATCGGCTCAAGGCAGTCGTGCAAGTGCTGGTGAAACTCGCCTATCCGGCATTGATCTTGTGTGCATGGCGTTGGGACACGCCGCGTTATGTCGGCTGCATGCTGTTTGCCATTCTCTGGTTGCAGCGCTGGGCCGGCAGCGGTCCGGTCGCGACCTCGCTGCGCCGCCTCTCCGCGATTGACTGGACGGTGGTCGGTCTGCTGAGTTGCGCGTCCGCGGCGATTGTGCTGACCAACAGCGAGTTGCTGCTGCGCCTGTATCCGTCGCTCGTCAACCTCGGTTTGCTGATCGCGTTCGGCGCGACGCTCGTGCGCGGTCCGTCGATGATCGAAAAATTCGCGCGCCTCGGCAAGCGCGATCTGCCGCCCGGCGCGGTGCGCCATACGCGGCGCGTGACTCAGGTGTGGTGTGGGTTCTTTGTGCTGAACGGCGTTTTTTCCGCGTATACCGCACTCTACTGGAGCCGCGCGAGCTGGTCGCTCTATAACGGCGCGATTGCCTATCTGCTGATCGGTGTGCTGCTCGTCGCGGAACTCGTGTGGCGTTATCTCGTCGTGCTGCCGCGCGCCGCGCGTTCGGAGGCGGCCTCATGATCGCGTTGCACGATCTGTTAGCGGTGCCGCTCGACGCAGCCGGCCGCAACGTTCCGGTTTGCCGCGATGGTGCCGCCGTGCTCGATCGCGCAGCCTTTCGCGCGCGGGTGGCGGCACTGATGTCGCTGGTGCAATCGCTGGCGGCGCAGCGCTATGCGTTGTGTATCGACGATCCGTTCGATTTCGCCTGCGCCTTGTTCGCGCTCTTCGCCTGCGGCAAGGAACCGGTGATTCCCGCGAACGCGACGCCCGGCTATCTCGCCGACCTCGCCGAAGCGTACGACGCCATATTGACGGACGCCACGCTGCCGCCGCACACGCAAGCGGACGCCTTCGCACCCGCGCACAACACGCGCATCGACCCGCAAGCGCCGCTCACCCTCTACACGTCGGGCAGCAGCGGCCGTCCCAAGCCGATCCGCAAGACGCTCGCGCAGTTCAACGCCGAAGTGCACACGCTCGAGAAGCAGTGGGGCGTTCTGGCGGGCGACGCGACGATGCTCGCGAGCGTGCCGCATCACCATATCTACGGTCTGCTGTTTCGCGTGATGTGGCCGCTTGCCGCCGGTCGCGCATTCGACCGCGCAATCAGCATCGAACCGCTGCATTTGCAAACGCAGATCGCGCAAGGCGGGGCCGCGGTGATCGTATCGACGCCTGCGCAACTGTCGCGCTGGCCCGCCTTGCCGGGCTTCGCCACATTGACGCCTGCGCCGCGCGCGTTCTTTTCGTCGGGCGGTCCGCTCGCGCTCGAAGCCGCGCAGCAATACGCAGCGGCTTACGGCGCCGCGCCCCTCGAAATCTACGGCAGCACGGAGACGGGCGGTATTGCATGGCGTCGCCAGGATCAGACCGATGCCTGGCAACCGGTGACCGGCATCGCAGTGTGTCGCGACGAGGATGGCGCGCTCAACGTGCGCTCGCCGCATCTCGACCACGACGGCTGGCATCGCACGGACGACAAGATCGCGTTCGACGCGCAAGGCCGCTTCCGCTTGCAGGGGCGCCTGGACCGCGTGCTCAAGCTGGACGGCAAGCGTGTGTCGCTGCCGGAACTGGAGGCACGCCTCGCGCTGCATCCGTATGTGATGCAGGCGGCCATCGCGCCGCTCGCTGGCGGCGCGCGCGAGCGCGTCGGCGCGGTCGTCGCGTTGACGGAAGCCGGCCATGAGGCGCTGCGCGACGAAGGGCGCGTGAGCCTCGCGCAAAGTCTGCGGCGGCATCTCGCCGATTACTTCGACGCTGTGGTGTTGCCGCGCCATTGGCGCTTTCGCTTTGCGCTGCCGTTCGACGCGCGCGGCAAGCTGCCGGTCGCGGCGGTCGCAGCCGCGTTCGAGCCCCGCCCTGAAGGCTTCGAACTGCTTGCCGAGGCGCGCAGCGGCGACATGCTTCACTACGAATTGCGCGTGCCGCCCACGCTCGTTCATTTCTCCGGCCACTTCCCCGGACTGCCGATTCTGCCGGGCGTGGTGCAGGTCGACTGGGCGATGCGTCTTGCCGCCGAACAACTGCCGGGTGTGCGCGGCGTGAACTCGATCGATCGTTTGAAGTTCATGGCGCCGGTTTCGCCTGGTGCGGTGTTGAAGCTGACGCTCGCACACGATGCCGCGCGTCGGCGCGTGCAGTTCGCGTACCGGTTGAACGATCGCGAATGTGCGTCGGGCATGATTGTGTATCGGGAGGACACCTGATGATTTTCGCTCCCTGCATCGTCATTCCGATCTACAACCACAAGGATGCGATTGGCGCGACCGTCGCGCATCTCGCGGTGCACGGCCTGCCGATTTTCGTCGTCGATGACGGCAGCGACGAGGCGACTCAACACGTGCTCGCCGAACTGGCGCAACAGTACGCAGCGCAACTCACGTTGCTGCGTCTGCCGGTCAACGGCGGCAAAGGTGCGGCGGTGATGGCCGGTCTGCGCGCGGCGCGCGACGCGAACTACACGCACGCGTTGCAGATCGACGCCGACGGACAGCACGACGCCAGCGACGTGCCCCGTTTTATCGAAGCCGCGCGTGCCGAGCCGGGCGCCGTGATTCTAGGCCGGCCCGTGTATGACGAGAGCGTGCCGAAAGCGCGCCTCTACGGCCGTTATCTGACCCACGTGTGGGTGTGGATCGAGACGCTTTCGCTAACCATCCGCGATTCGATGTGCGGCTTTCGCCTGTATCCGCTTGCCCTTGCGTGTGAACTGATAGACAGCGTGCAGTTACCCACGCGCATGGACTTCGACATCGAGATCCTCGTGCGTCTGTATTGGCGGCGCGCGGCGTTTCGCGCTATTCCGACGCGCGTCAGGTATGCAAGCGACGGCGTGTCGCATTTCGACGTGCTGTGGGACAACGTTCGCATCAGCCGCAGTCACACGCGGCTCGTGTGCGGCATGCTGCTGCGTCTGCCGATGCTCGTCGCGCACAAGTTCATGCCGCGCCGTGGCGCGCCCGCCGAGGTGCAAGGCGACGTGAACCGGCAGGACTGGTGGCGTATCGCGGAGCGCGGCAGTCATCTCGGCATGTCTTTGCTTGCCCTCAGTTGCAAGTTGTTCGGACGGCGTTTCACCGCGCTGTGGCTGCATCCTGTGGTCGCGTATTTTCTGCTGACGGGACGCGCCGCGCGCGAGGCCTCGGCCCATTACTTCACGCGTTTGCGCGAAGCCGCGCCGCATGGCGATACGCCGCGCCCCGGCTGGTTTTCCGCGTATCGTCATATGCTGGCGTTCGCGCAATCGGGCTTCGACAAGCTCGGGGCGTGGTCCGGCCGCGTAAACGACGCCGACGTCACCTTTGAAGATCCTTCGGCGTTCGAAGCATTGATCGCGAGCCGCAAGGGCGCGCTCGTGATCGGCGCGCATCTCGGCAATCTCGAGATGACGCGCGCCCTCGCGGCGCGGGGTGCTTATGCGAAAGTGACGGCCGTGGTCTACACCGAGCACGCGCGGCGCTTCAATAGCGTGCTGGCGTCCGCGAACAGCGAGTTCGCGCGGCATCTGCTCGAAGTCGCCGACTTCGGGCCCGAAACCGCGATGTTGATGCAGGAGCGCGTCGACGCCGGCGAGTTGCTCGTGATCGTGGGCGATCGCGTGCCCGCGCACGAGGCCGGCCGCACGACCGAGGCGCGTTTTCTCGGCGCCGACGCCCCGTTCGCGCAAGGCCCCTATGTGCTGGCGCATGCGCTTGGCTGTCCTGTGTATCTGTTCTTCTGCCTGAAAGAGCGCGACGGTTATCGTCTTTACTTCGAGCCGTTCGCCGAGCGCATCGAGTTGCCGCGCCGCGAACGCACGCAGCATCTCGCGGCGTGGGCGCAGCGTTATGCGCTGCGTCTTGAACATTATTGCCGCAAGGCACCTTACCAATGGTTCAATTTCTTCGATTTCTGGGCCAGCCCCAAGCGAGGCGCGAATGGCCGAACATGATCTGATCGACGTGCCGGGTGCCGGCGCGGATGCGACTTTCGCGCACGGCGCCGGCGCGGCGCCCGTCGTCATCGGTGCGCGCAAGCTGAGTATCGAGGAAGTAGTGGCGATCGCGCAGCATCGCGTGCCGGTCGCATTGAGCGCGGACCCCGCGTGGCGCGCACGCATTCAACGCGGCGCGGATTTTCTGCGCCGCCATCTTGCGGCGGGCGCCACCGTGTACGGCGTCAACACCGGTTACGGCGATGCCTGCGTGGTGGACGTGCCAATGGAACTCGTCGAGGCTTTGCCTTTGCAGCTCACGCGTTATCACGGCTGCGGCATGGGCCATTATCTCGACGACGCACAGACGCTCGCCGTCATCGCCGCGCGTCTGAACTCGCTCGCGTATGGCTTTTCCGGCGTGCGGCCCGTGCTGCTCGAACGTCTCGCGGACCTCGTCAATCGGCGTGTGCTGCCGCGCATTCCGTCTGAAGGCTCGGTCGGCGCGAGCGGCGATCTTACGCCGCTTTCGTATGTCGCCGCCGCGCTCGCGGGCGAACGCGACGTGATGTTCGAAGGACGCCTGCGCGATGCGCGCGACGTGTGGCGCGAACTCGGCCACACGCCGCTCACGCTCGCGCCGAAAGAAGGCCTCGCGTTGATGAACGGCACGGCGGTAATGACCGGTCTCGCCTGTCTCGCCTTCGCGCGGGCGGATCATCTGACGCGACTCGCCGCGCGGCTCACGGCGCTCTGCACCATTGCGCTCGACGGCCGCGCCGCGCATTTCGATGCGACGCTTTTCGAAGTGAAGCCGCACGCCGGTCAGGCGCAGGCTGCGGCATGGATTCGCGACGATCTGACGGGCCGCGACGATACGCCGGGCCACCGCTTGCAGGATCGCTACTCGATCCGTTGCGCGCCGCACATCATCGGCGTGGCGCGCGATGCGCTCAGCTGGGTGCGCCGCGACGTCGAAAACGAACTGAACAGTGCGAACGACAATCCGCTGATCGACCCCGACAATGAGCGCGTGCTGCACGGCGGCAACTTCTATGGCGGACATATCGCGTTCGCGATGGATTCGCTGAAGGTCGCAGTCGCCAATCTCGCGGATCTGATGGACCGGCAGTTGGCGCTTCTCGTCGACGTCAATTTCAACAATGGCCTGCCGCGTAACCTGAGCGGCGCGGCGCCCGCGCGTGCCGCTATCAATCATGGCTTCAAGGCCGTGCAGATTTCGTCGTCAGCGTGGACGGCCGAGGCGCTGAAAAACACCATGCCCGCGAGTGTTTTCTCGCGTTCGACCGAGGCGCACAACCAGGACAAGGTCAGCATGGGCACGATTGCCGCGCGCGACTGCCTGCGTGTGCTCGAACTAACCGAGCAGGTGGCCGCGGCGCATACGCTTGCTGCCGTGCAGGCAGCGCGTTTGCGCGTCAGAATCGACAGCGCGACGCCGGTTCCCGGACCGTTGCACACGTTTATGGAAAGCGTCGGCGCCCAGTCGCCTTTCGTCGACGAAGACCGCGCGCTCGAACACGATCTGCGTGCATTGACCGCGCGCATTGCAGCATGCGAGCTGCTGCATGATTATCGCGGAGGCCAGCCAGCATGAACGTCGCGCGCAAGGTACTCAGCGCCAGTGCCATAGTCGAGGTGCCGTTCCACGACGTCGATGCGATGAACGTTTGCTGGCACGGTCATTATCTGAAGTACTTCGAGATCGGCCGGGCCGCGCTTCTCCGTGCGTTCGATTACGACTACCGCGAAATGCAGGCGTCGGGTTATCTGTGGCCGATCGTGGAAGCGCATTTGAAGTACGTGCGTCCCGCTACATATGGTCAGAAGATCGACGTGCGCACGCAACTGCTCGAACATGAAAATCGCCTGAAAATAGGCTATGAAATCGTCGATTGCGCGTCGGGCACGCGGCTCACGAAGGGTTACACGATTCAGGTGGCTGTCGATGCCGCGACTGAGGAGTTGCAATTCGTGTCGCCGCCCGTCGTCTTCGAGAAACTGGAGCGCGTATGGGGGCAGTGATTTCTCGCGGGCGGCTGATCAAGGTGCTCGCTGCGCTCACGTTGTCGAGCGCATTGTGCGCGGCGGGCTCACAGGCTGTGGCGGCATCCGCTGACGGCAATCCCGCACTCGTCTCGCAGATCGCGGCGCACCTTGGCGCCGCCAAGGGCGTGCGCGCGCAATTCACGCAAACCCAGACGCTTGCCGCAATGAAGCAGCCGCTCGTCAGCACGGGCTCGCTGCTGTTTCTGCGCGAGCGCGGTGTGATCTGGCAGATCGCGACACCGTACAAGGCCACGTATGTGATGACCGATGCGGGCGTCGCCGAAGTCGACGCGAACGGCCGGCGCGTCACCACGCACAGCGCGCAGGGCGCACGCGGCGTCGCGCAAGTCTCGAAGATGATGCGCGCCATGCTCGGCGGCGACCTGTCCGCGCTGTATTCGCAATTCGACGTGCAGGCCGAGGGCAGCGCCGCGCACTGGCGCTTGCAGCTCACGCCGAATCAGCCGCAGATCGCGCAATCCATCAAGGGCCTGCAGATGAGCGGGGGCGATTACTTGCAGAGTTTGCGCATTGCGCTTGCCAACGGCGACACCACGCAACTCGAGTTCAGCAGAAGCGAAATGGTCAGCGAACCGGCGCCTGCCGAACGCACGCTGCTTGGGGCGCCGTAATGGACGTGCTGCAACACAGGTCCGCGAGACACACGTGGGGCGTGCGCGCCGCGTGGCTGCTGCTCGCGCTCGTCGCGGCGCTGTATTGCGGCTGGCGTTTCGCGGGACCGTCGCCGTTGCAGACCAACCTGCTCGCGCTGTTGCCCGCAACCGAAGCGGACCCTGTCGCCGAAAAAGCCGTGGATGCGCTCGCGAGCGCGCTCGGCGACCGCACCGTGTTTCTCGTCACGAGTCGCGACGACGCGCACGCGAAAGCGGCGGCGAAGCAGCTCGGCGCGTCGCTGCAAAAGAGCGGTGCGTTTGCTTCGGTGACGGCACAGTTGCCGCCTTTCGACCTGTCGCGGATCGCGGCGCTGTACATGCCCTATCGCTTCGGCTTGCTGACGACCGCCGACCGCGATGCAATTTCCAGTGCGTCGGCTTCTTCGCTGCAGGACACACTCGCTCAACGCATTTACAGTCCATTGCGCGGCGGCCTCGCCACATCGCTATCCGATGATCCATTCGGCTGGCTCGAACACTGGCTCGGCAATCTGCCGCTTGCGACCTCCAACCTCGAATTCGAGGACGGCCTGCTCGTCTCGCATCAAGGCAATGCCACGAGCGTGCTCGTCGTCGCGACGCTGCCCGGCTCGGCCTATGAAACGAAGACACAGCACGCGGTGCTGACCGCGGTGTCGCAAGGCGAGAGCGCGCTTAAGCAGGCGTTTCCAGACGTGTCGGTGGCACGCACCGGCGCCGTGTTTTACGCCGAATCGGCACGCAGCGCGTCGGAGCGCGAAGTGCATGTGATCGGCATCGCGTCGCTCCTCGGTATTGCGTTGCTCATGATGTGGGTGTTCCGCTCGCCGCGTCTGCTTCTGCTCGGCTTCGTCTCGACTGCGCTCGGCATTCTCTGCGCACTGGCGGTCACGCTGCTCGTGTTCGACAAACTGCATTTGCTGACGCTCGTGTTCGGCGCGAGTCTGATCGGCGAAGCAGTCGATTACTCAATCCAGTATTTCGTGGTGTATCTCGGCGCGGAGCGCGACTGGGATGCGCGGCGCGGCGCGCGCGCCGTGCGTCCGGCGCTCGCCGTTGCGCTGACCACGAGCCTGCTCGGCTACGCGATCCTCACATGGGTGCCGTTTCCGGCGCTCAAACAGATCGCCTGTTTCGCGATGGCGGGCATCGTGACCGCGTTTGCCTCGGTGATGTGGCTGTTGCCCGCGCTGCTGCCGTCCCCGCCGAGGCTCAGCCCGCGGCGCCTGTTCGTGCGCGCGGCTCAGTGGCTGGGCGTCTGGCATCGCGCGATAGGCGGCAGGCGTGCGTGGTTCGTCGCGGCGCTGTTGCTGGCCGCCGCGATTCCAGGCTGGCTGCGCCTCACGAGCGACGACGACATTCACCTGCTCATTCAGCGTGACGCGTCGCTGGTTGCGCAGGAGGACAAGGTACGCGGCGCGGTCGGCGTGGATAACAGCGCGCAGTTTTTTGTCGTGCGCGGCGAGACACCGGAGACGGTGTTGCAGCGCGCGGAGGCGCTCGGCGTGAAGCTCGACGCATTGAACAGTACGCCGAACAAAGTGGGCGGTTATCAATCGGTCGCGCAATTCGTGCCATCGGCACGGCAGCAGAACGAGGGCCGCGGGTTGCTCGCGCAACATGTATTCGCCGACCCGGCCGCCTTGCGCGCCACACTGCTGCAAGCAGGCTTCAAGGACGACGTTGCCAATGCGTGGATCGCCGCGCAAACCAAACCTCAGGCGCCGCTGACCGTCGAGCGATGGCTCGCCGCGCCATGGTCGCAACCCTACCGGCACTTGTGGCTCGGCCAGGTCGATGCCGCGAGCAAAGCCTATGCGGCCGTGGTGATTCCGCAAGGCGTGACGCCGCGCAACGAGCCCGCCTTGATGGCTGCCGCGCGCGCTGTTCCGGGCGTGGTCTTCGTCGACAAGGCCGCGAGCGTGTCGAAGCTCTTTGGCGCCTATCGCGTGGATAGCGGCTGGTGGCTCGGCGGCGCGCTCACGCTCGTTCTCGTGCTCCTGATCGTGCGTTACGCCGCGCAGCCCGCTGCCTCACACGATGCACGGCACGCGGTGTCTTTCCTGCAGCGCGTGCGCGGCGGGGTCGAGGTGACCTTGCCGGTGCTGCTGGCGGTCGGCGTGACGCTCGCCGCATTTGGCTATGCGCGCGTGCCGCTCAATCTGTTCAACTGGCTGGCGCTGATGCTCGTGCTCGGTGTCGGCGCAAACTACGCGGTATTCCTGCGCGAAGGATGCTTGCGCGCTGACGCGGATCTCGGTGCGGTGTGGACCGGCGTGCTGTTGTCCGCGGCGACCACGCTGCTGTCGTTCGGCATGCTCGGTATGAGCGCGATGCCCGCGTTGAAGAGCTTCGGCGCAACACTTGCGCTCGGCATTGCCGTATCGGTGTTGCTCGCACCGATCGGCATGCCATCAGAATCGAGGAGGTCCGCATGAAAGCGCCATCAGTTTATTTGCACGCGCTCGGCATGATCAACGCGCTCGGCGGCGACCTCACGAGCATCGTGCCGGCGCTCGCGGCGAGCGACGCACGCGGCATGGCGACGGTTCACACGGGAATCGGCGACACCTTCGTGGGCAGTGTCGTGACGCCGCTCGACATGGCGCCGCCCACAGATCTCGCGCGCTACGACTGCCGCAACAATCGCCTGCTGCTGGCCGCCCTCGCGCAGATCGCGCCCGCCGTCGAAGCGGCGCGCGAGCGCTATGGCGCCGGGCGAATCGGTGTGGTGCTCGGCACGAGCACGTCGGGCATTGAAGCGGCCGAAGCCGCGTTCGTCTATCAGGCGCAAGCGGGCGCGCTGCCGTCTAACTTCAATTACCGGCAGATGGAGATCGGCACGGCTGCGCCGTTCGCGGCAGCCGCACTCGGCGTGAAGGGGCCGGCGTATACGATTTCGACCGCCTGCACGTCGAGCGCGAAGGCATTTGCCTCGGCGCGGCGCTTACTGCAGTTGCAGGTGTGCGACGCCGTGGTGGTAGGCGGTGTCGATTCGTTATGCGAACTGACGGTGCAAGGCTTTGCGTCGCTCGAGTCGACGAGCGACGCGCGCAGCAATCCAATGAGCCGCAATCGCTGCGGGATCAATGTCGGTGAAGGCGCGGCCGTGTTCCTCATGAGCCGCGACGAAGCGGCGGTACGTCTAGCTGGCGTCGGTGAATCGAGCGACGCGCATCACATTTCGTCGCCGGATCCGCACGGCGCGGGCGGCGAACTCGCGTTGCGCGAGGCTATTGCGGATGCGGGCATCGCGCCGTCGTCGATTGGCTATGTCAATCTGCACGCCACGGCAACGCGCAAGAACGACGAGATGGAAGCGAAGCTGATGTCGCGTGTGTTTCCCGCAGGCGTGGCGGCAAGCGGCACCAAGCCGCTGACGGGACATCAACTCGGCGCGGCGGGCGCGACCGAACTCGGCTTCGCGTGGCTCACGCTCGCGCGTCATGATGTCGCGCTGCCGCGTCATGTGTGGGACGGCGAGGCCGACCCGGCATTGCCGGTGCTGGATCTCGTCGAAAGCGAACGGTTCTTGCCGCGCGGCGCGGGTACGCAATACGCAATGAGCAATTCATTTGCGTTCGGCGGCAGCAACGTCAGTCTGATTCTTGCAGGATGAGCGCGATGAACCCGAGACGAAGCACCGAAGAACTGTTGCAACAGCCGATTGAAGCGATCATCCCGCATCGCGGCACCATGCTGCTGATCGACGCCGTCAGCGCTTTCAGTGAAGAGACGCTGAGCGCGCGCGCCACGGTGCGTGCCGACGCGTGGTACGGGGACGCGCAAGGCGCAATGCCTGCGTGGATCGGCATCGAACTGATGGCGCAGGCTATCGCCGCGCACGTTGCGCTGGTCGCGATGCGCGGCGGCGGCCGCGCGCGCCCCGGCGTGCTGCTCGGCTCGCGCAGCTTCAAGGCGCTGCAGCCGTCGTTCGCACGCGGCGCGCAACTGCTGATTCACGTGACGGAGTTGCTGCGCAGCGAGGAAGGACACGGCGCATACGAATGCACGATTCACGACGGCGACATACTGTGCGCCGAGGCTGTGATCAAGGTGTTCCAGCCGTCCAATTTTCAGTCATTCATCGAGGGGAGTTTCAGTTCATGAGCCGGCGTGTTCTCGTTACCGGCGCAAGCCGCGGCATTGGCCGCGCGATTGCGTACCAGTTGGCCGCCGACGGCTTCGCGGTCTCCGTGCATTGCCGCACGGGACGCGCCGAAGCCGAAGCAGTCGCGACGGGCATCGCCGCGCAGGGCGGCGCGGCGCGCGTACTGCAGTTCGACGTGCGCGAGCGCGCGGTGTGCCGCGAGGTGCTCGAAACGGATGTCGCGGCCAACGGCCCCTACTACGGCATTGTGTGCAGCGCGGGGGTGACGCGCGACGCCGCCTTTCCCGCGCTCACCGACGAAGACTGGGACGTGGTGATCGAGACCGGCCTCGACTCGTTCTACAACGTCGTGCATCCGCTCACCATGCCGATGGTGCGCGCGCGCAAGGGCGGGCGCATTGTCACCATTGCGTCGGTGTCGGGCGTGATGGGCAACCGCGGCCAGGTGAACTACAGCGCGGCGAAGGCGGGGCTGATCGGCGCGACCAAGGCGCTCGCCGTCGAACTGGCCACGCGCAACATCACCGTCAATTGCGTGGCACCCGGTCTGATTGAAACCGGCATGCTCGATCAAATGCCGCTCGAGCAGGCGCTCAAAACAGTGCCGATGAATCGCGTCGGTCAGCCTGCGGAAGTGGCGTCGGTGGTCAGCTTCCTGATGTCGGACGCGGCCTCGTATGTCACGCGCCAGGTGATCGGCGTGAACGGCGGGATGATCTGATGAAGCGCGTCGTCATTACCGGCATGGGCGGCGTCACAGCACTCGGCGATAACTGGACTGCCATCGAAGCGCGCCTGAAAGGCGGCGTGAATGCGGTGCGGCGCATGCCCGAGTGGGATTATTTCGAGTCCTTGCATACGCGGCTCGCGTGTCCGTTGCCCGAGTTCGCTACGCCCGCGCATTATCCGCGCAAGAAAACGCGTTCCATGGGGCCCGTGTCGCTCTATTCGGTGCGCGCGAGCGAACTCGCGCTCGCCGATGCGGGCCTCGCCGACGACGCCGGCATCAAGGACGGCCGCATGGGCGTCGCCTACGGTTCGTCGTCGGGTTCCGTGCAGCCGATCCGTGCATTCGGCACGATGCTCGAAACCGGCTCGATGAGCGACGTCACGTCGAACAGCTATGTGCAGATGATGCCGCACACCACGGCCGTCAACGTGAGTCTCTTCTGGGATCTGAAGGGCCGCATCATTCCGACCTCGTGCGCGTGCGCGTCGGGCAGCCAGGCGATCGGTTACGCGTATGAAGCCATCCAGACCGGCAAGCAGACGCTGATGCTCGCCGGCGGCGCCGAAGAGTTGTCGGGGCCCGCCGTCGCCGTATTCGACGCGTTGTATGCGACGAGCACGCGCAACGACGACCCGCAATTGACGCCGCGTCCGTTCGACGCCGCGCGCGACGGCCTCGTGGTCGGCGAAGGCGCAGCCACGCTGGTGCTCGAGGAATACGAACACGCGCTCGCGCGCGGCGCGCGGATTCACGCGGAGATTGTCGGCTTTGGCTGCAATTCGGACGGCGCACACATGACGCAGCCGACCGCGGAAACCATGGCGCTCGCCATGCAGCTTGCTCTGCGAGACGCACAGCTGCCGCCCGAGGCCATCGAGTATGTGAACGCGCACGGCACCTCGACGGACCGCGGCGATGTTGCCGAAAGTCACGCCACGGCGCAGACCTTTGGCGAGCGCATGCCGATCAGTTCGCTGAAAAGCTACGTGGGCCACACGCTCGGCGCGTGCGGCGCGCTCGAAGCCTGGTGGACCATTGAAATGATGAAGCGCAACTGGTATGCGCCCACGCTCAATCTGCAGAACGTGGACCCGGCTTGCGCGCCGCTCGACTACATCGTCGGCACGGGGCGGGAAATCGACGCGGAACTCGTGATGAGCAATAACTTTGCGTTCGGCGGCATCAATACGTCGTTGATTTTCAGGCGCGTTCGATGAGCGTGCAGCTGCAACGCGTGGTGGTCACCGGCATGGGCATTGTGTCGTGCCTCGGCAACACGCTCGACGAAGTGTCGGCGGCATTGCGCGCGGGCAGCTCGCATATCGAGCGGATCGAAGCATGGCGCGAACGCGGGTTCGGCTCGCAGGTCGCGGGTGTCGCCTCCGTTGCGAACGAGCCGCCGTTCGAGCGCAAGCTCGAACGCTTCATGGGCGACACCGCGCGCTTCGCCTGTCACGCCGCGAAGAAGGCAATCGACGACGCAGGGCTTAACGCCGCGATGCTGCGCTCGCCGCTGGCGGGCACGGTAATCGGCTCGGGCGTCGGCACCATGTCGAGCTACGACACCGCCATGACGATTGCGCACACGCGCGGCGTCGAGAAAGTGCCGCCTTACACGGTGCCGCACGCAATGAGCAGCACGGCGTCGGCAAATGTGGCGCAGGTGTTCGGACTCGAAGGCGTCAGCTATTCGCCGTCGTCCGCGTGCACCACCTCCGCACTCGCGATCGGGCAGGCAATGCAGCTCATCCAGAGCGGGCGCCAGCAGATCGTGCTCGCGGGCGGCAGCGAGTGCCTGCACGACAACATGACGCTGATGTTCGACGCGATGGGCGCCTTGTCGCGGCGCTTTAATGACGTGCCGCAACGCGCGTCGCGTCCCTATGACAGCGGGCGCGACGGCTTCGTGATCGCATCGGGCGGGGGTGTGCTCGTGCTCGAAGCGCTGGATCACGCGTTGGCGCGCGGCGCGCGCATTTACGCGGAGCTGACGGGATTCGGCGATTGCACCGATGCCGGCATGGTCACGCCGCGCGCGGCCGGCATCGCGCGTGCAATGCGTGGCGCACTGAGCGGGGCGCCCGGCCAGCGTCCGGATTACATCAACACGCACGCGCCTTCCACGCCGCTTGGCGACGTGGAGGAACTGCTCGCGTTGAAACAGGTGTTCGGTGCCGGATCGGGGCATGACGTGCCGGCGTTTTCGTCGACGAAGGGCATGACGGGGCATCCGCTCGGCGCATGCGGCGCACACGAGGCGATCTACACGCTGTTGATGATGCGCGACGGTTTTATCGCGGCGACCACGGGGATAGAAAGAGCCGAGCCGGAAATCGACGGCATCCCTCTCGTGCGCGAGACGCGCGAGGCGCGCATTCGCACCGCGATGTCGGTCTCGTTCGGCTTCGGCGGAAGCTGTGCGGGTTTGATGTTCGAAGCGTGGCAAGGCGGCTGAACGGGCCGCAACTTTTAGAAACGAAGGTGATAAGAATGAGAACAACGATGATGAAAAGAGCCTCAGTTCTGGGCGCATTGACGATAGCAGCCGCGACGCTCGCCGGCTGTGCGACGCAGGTGAAATCGCTACCGCTCGCGGCGGTGGCCGGCGAATCGCGGGGCGGCGTGCCGGTGTATTTCGGGGAGCAGAGTCATCCTGCCGTGAAGAAGGAATTGGGGGATGTTTCGTACTCCGTGCGGATTGCCCGCAAGGTTGCCGGTCCCGACGACGCCTGCCGCGAAGCGCTCGGCGAAGCGATCGGCAAGCTGCGCGCGGCCGCTCGCGAACGCAGCGCAAATGCGGTGATCGACGTCAAGACGCGCTTTCACAGCAGCGAAAGCAACTCGACACGCGAGTTCACCTGCGGCGTGAGCCCGAGCGCGGCCGCCATCGCGGTGAGCGGCAGGCTGGTCACGCTGGAGGCGAACTGAATCTGAACGCGGTCACGAAGCACGGGATACGCAGATCGTAAAACGCATAACAACCACGCAGGAGTATCAATGAAACGTCATCTGATGTTCGTCACATCAATTGCATTCGCCGCTTCGTTCACCATGCTGAGTGCCGCGCCGGCCTTCGCGCGCGACACGGTCGGCAACTATCCGATCGACGAAGCGCTGCACAGCGAGCCCGGCAAGGTCGGCGACGATATCGCACTGTATTTCGCGGGCCAGCATCATCCGGCTGTCGTGAAGACGATCGGCGAATTCGCGACGAACAAGAAGACCAATGCGTTCGGCAAGAGCGATGCTGCGGCCTGCCAGCATGTGTTCCTCTCAGCGGTGATCGAGTTGCAGGACCGTGCGCGCAAGGAAGGCGGCAACGCGGTGATCAACATCAAGAGCAACTACAAGAACGAAGTGCGCGAGAGCGCGACCGAGTTCACCTGCGGCGCAGGTGCGGTGATTGCCGGCGTCGCGCTAAAGGGGGATGTGGTCACGCTGCGCAAGTAAGTCCGCCTGAAGGGGCCGGCCTGCTCGGCCTGGGAGCCGGCCTGACAGCGGGACTGGCTCAGCCGGTCTTCTTCAGTCCGCCTTTCTTGCCGCGACATTGACGAGCGTCTCGCGACGCTTGCCCGGTTGCGGACGATCAAGGCCGAGCCGTTCGAGGAGACCGAAGTCTTTCGCGCGGCTCCACCACAGGTAAGGCAAAGAAACGTTGCGGTCGGTGAAACTGAAGCCGCCGCGACGGATCATGTCGAGATAGCCGTCCGCGCTTTTTTGCACATGCATCGGATGGCGAAAGAGAAGACGGATCACCCACGACTTGATGTACGCGTCGGTGGATTCGGCGAACAGCAGCACGCCGCCGGGCTTCAGCACGCGGCGGAACTCGGCGAGCGCGCGGTCCTGCTCGACGAGATGATGGAAAGTCTGATGGCAGAACACGATGTCGGCGCTGGCATCGGTCAGCGGCAGATCGGCGCAGTCGCCGTGCAGCAGTTCGATGTCGACGATCCTGTCGCGGCACGCGTGCGCGGCATGGGCGGCGAGCGCAAGCGACGGCTCGTGATAGTCGACGCCGACAATGCGGCGCGGCTTGAACGCGTCGGCGAGCAGGCGAAACGAAATGCCCTGCCCACAGCCTACGTCGACGATGACGGGCTCCGCAGGCAGCGGCGTGTCGATCAAACGCCTGAGGTCGTTGATGGCGACGCGCAGCACATGGTGTTCCCACGTGTGAGTGCGCAGGAACCAGATTCCGAATGCGGTTTCCGGCACGAAGGGCACGGTGGATGTGTGAGACGGCGACACGCAGGGCTCCCCGGGGAAGTGGTCTGTTCTGTTAGAGATACAAGGTAACAAGGCGTAAGGATGCAGCGTAACGCTGCATCGAGCAAGCAAACGATTGAGGCAAACTTGAGTACACATGTCATGAAGCACACGGCGGTCGACGTCGTTATCATCGGCGCGGGGCCGGCCGGCGCGGTTGCCGCCGCGCTGTTGCGCCGCGCGGGCCGCTCGGTGCTCGTGCTGGAGCGTCAGCACTTTCCGCGTTTTTCGATCGGCGAGAGTCTGTTGCCGCAAAGCATGGCTTATCTCGAGGAAGCGGGCATGCTGCAAGCGGTGGTCGAGGCCGGGTTCCAGTACAAGAACGGCGCGCACTTCGTGTATCGCGATCAGTCGTCGTCGTTCGATTTCCGCGACAAGCATTCGGCGGGGTGGGGCACCACGTATCAGGTCGAGCGCGCGGTGTTCGACGACATTCTGATTCGTTGCGCGGCGCAACAGGGCGCGGACGTGCGCTTCGGCCACACCGTGCAGGCGGTCCATACCGAAGGTGCCGAACCTGGCGTCGACGTGATCGACGAGACCGGCCATGCTTATCGGATCGAAGCGCGCTTCGTATTCGACGCAAGCGGTTTTGGCCGTGTGCTGCCGCGTCTTCTCAATCTGGAAGCGCCCACGCGCATGCCCACGCGCGCCGCGCTGTTTTCGCACGTCTACGACGGTCTGCCGCCCGCCGCAAGCGACCGCAACAAGATCTGCGTAGCCACGCATCCCGAGCGGCGCGACGTATGGTTCTGGATGATTCCGTTGGCGGGCGGCCGTTCGTCGGTCGGTTGCGTCGCGGAGTCGAGCTTTCTCGATGTACCGGAGAGCGAGCGCGAGGCGACGCTGCGCGCGCTGATCCAGAAAGAGCCGACGCTTAACCGGCTGATCGGCGACGCGCCGTTCATGATGCCGGTGCGTCACATTGGCGGCTATTCGGCGAACGTCGAGCGTTTGCACGGGCCCGGTTATGCGCTGCTCGGCAACGCCGGCGAGTTCCTCGACCCGGTGTTCTCATCGGGCGTGACGATCGCGCTGCGCTCGGCGCATCTCGCGGTGCAGACCTTAAACCGTCAACTGGACGGCGAGCAGGTCGACTGGTCCGCGCACTACGACGTGCCGTTGCGCAAGGGCATCGACACGTTCCGCGCATTTGTCGAGCGCTGGTATACGGGCGAATTGCAGGACATCATTTTCTATCCGGACCAGACGCCGTCGATTCGCCGCATGATCAGCGCAGTGCTCGCCGGCTACGCATGGGACGAATCGAACCCGTACGTCGCCGATCCGGTACGCAGGCTCAATGCGTTGCACGAGGTATGCATGCAGCGCTAACGGCGCCGCCGCACATTCTCACGCGACAACTTGCGCGAGCCGCGCAGCGCGCGGCGCATGTGCGCGCACCTCGTCGCGGCGATGCACGCGCCGGCCGGCCGCATACGTTTCATACACAGCGCGGTCGTCGCCGAGCAGCGCGAACGCGAACAGCAGTTCTTCGAGCGATTCGGTGCGTGCCGTGCGGCGTGCGAGCAGCGGCGTCGCTTGCGGATCGAGCACCACGAAGTCGGCTTCCGACTGCGGCCTGAGCGTGCCGACCTTGTCCGCGAGGTCGAGTGCTGCGGCGGCGCCCGCCGTCGCCAGATAAAACATGCGCGTGGCCGTCAGATGATGCCCCGTCAGGCGCGCGACCTTATGCGCTTCATTCATTGTCTGCAGCATCGAAAACGATGTGCCGCCTCCCACATCCGTTGCGAGCGCAACGGGCATGCCGGCTTCATCCGCCTTGTCGAAATCGAACAGGCCGCTGCCGAGAAACAGATTCGACGTCGGGCAATGCGACGCGACCGTGCCGGTTTGCGCCATGCGCCGGCGGTCTTCGGCGTCGAAGTGAATGCAGTGGCCGTACACCGCGCGGCGGCGCAGGAGCCCGTAATGATCGTAGATGTCCAGATAGCTGCGGTGGCCGGGGAACAGACTGTTGACCCACTTCACCTCATCGAGATTTTCCGCGACGTGGCTCTGGACGAACACATCCGCATGCTTGCGCGCCAGCACGCCGCACGCTTCCAGTTGCGCTTCCGTCGAAGTCGGCGCAAAACGCGGCGTGAGCGCATACAGTTGGCGGCCGCGGTTGTGCCAGCGGCCGATCAACTCCGCGCTGTCGTCGTAACCCGATTGCGCGGTGTCGCGCAGGAACTCGGGGCAGTTGCGGTCCATCAGCACTTTGCCCGCGACCATGCGCAGGTTGCGCGCCTCGCTCTCGGCGAAAAGCGCATCGGCGGATTGTTTGTGCACCGTGCAATACACGAGCGCCGTCGTGGTGCCGCAGGCCAGCAACTCTTCGAGGAAGAAGCTCGCCGTGTCGCGCGCATAGGCTTCGTCGGTGAAGCGGCGCTCGGTCGGGAACGTATAGGTATCGAGCCATGGCAGCAGACCCGGCGCGGGCGACGCGATCATGTCGGTCTGCGGATAGTGAATGTGCGTGTCGATAAAGCCCGGCACGATCAGCTTGCCGCGCATGTCCTGCACCGGCGTGCCTGGCGCGAGCCGCGGCGCGAGCGCGGCATAGGCGCCCGTCGCGACGACGTGGCCGTCCTCGACGATCAGCAGGCCGTCTTCGTGAAAGACCGCCGCCTCGGGCGAGCGCGAGGGATCGCCGTTGAAGGTCAGCAATTGCGCGCGAAAGGCGGATTGCGCCGACGCTTGTGCAGAATGAGTCATGGGAAAGCCGTCTCCGAAATAAAAACTGCGCAGCGCGGGCGGCGTTCCTTCGGCATGCGTCTCGTGCTGCCCGCGCTGCAATACAACGGCGCCGTCAATGCGGGCCGCTTTGAATCGTGGTTTGGATTCCGCTTTGGTGCCCGCTTTGTTCCCAATAGGCGTCCAGCTTCGCGATCAGCCCGGCGCGTTGCTCCGGCGTCACGAACGACGCTTCGAAACCGTTGCGGATGATCGTGTAGACCTCGGCATCGTCGAGTTTCAACGCGTCGATGGTGGCTGCGTAGTTCGCGTTCACATAGCCGCCGAAGTACGCGGGATCGTCCGAATTCACCGTGACCGCGACGCCGCGATCCAGCAGATCCTTCAGCGTATGTTTCGTCATGTCGTCGAATACGCAAAGCTTCAGGTTCGACAGCGGACACACGGTCAATGCGACGCGCGTGTCGGCAAGACGCGTGACGAGCGCCGGGTCCTCGATGCTGCGCACGCCGTGATCCACGCGGTCTACTTTCAGCACGTCGAGCGCTTCGTAGATGTACGACGGCGGTCCTTCCTCGCCCGCATGCGCGACGAGCTTCAGGCCCATTGCGCGCGCCTGCGCGAACACGCGCTCGAACTTCGAAGGCGGATGGCCGCGCTCGGACGAATCGAGCCCCACGCCGATCAGGCGATGCTTGTACTGCTCGAACAACGGCCGCGCCTCTTCGAAAGTGGCGAGCGCATCGTCCTCGGACAGATGCCGCAGAAAGCACAGGATGAGCTTGCTCGTCATGCCGCGTTGTTCCGCCTCCGCAAGCGCGCGCTCGATGCCGGCCACCACCGTCGCGATCGGCACGCCGCGCTCGGTGTGCGTCTGCGGATCGAAAAAGATCTCGCTGTGAATCACGTTGTCGGCGAGGCAGCGCTCGACGTAAGCCATCGTCATGTCGTAGAAGTCCTGCTCATGCAGCAGCACGCTCGCGCCGGCGTAATAGATGTCGAGGAACGATTGCAGGTCGGTGAAGGCATACGCGGCGCGCAAGGCTTCGATCGAGTCGTAAGCGAGCTTCACGCCATTGCGTTTGGCGAGCGCGAAAATCAGTTCGGGCTCGAGCGAGCCTTCAATGTGAATGTGCAGCTCGGCCTTCGGCGCGCGCATGGCTTTGTCGATAAGTGGTGCAGAGTTTGTTTTAGTCATGGTCGGTCAGGAAAGGGAGGTGTTTTTGCGTGCCGGATGCGCAATGCCGGGCGGCCGTGGATCAAACCGCTTGCGCCGCGCGATGCACGCTCGCGTTGGCTTCGACAGCTTGCAGCAGTTGCGCCGCCGCGGAGATCGCAATGATTTCCGGCGACTTGTCGACAATGCCGTCCACGCCGAGCGGGCATTTCATCCGCGCAATTCGCGCAGGATCGATGCCGCGCGCGGCCAGCCGATGCTCGAACTGCTTGCGCTTGCTGTGCGAGCCGATCATGCCGAAGAACGCGAAGTCGCCGCGCCGAAGAATGCGCTCGGCGAGTTCGAGGTCGCGCGTATGGTTGTGCGTCATCACGATGAAGTAGGTGTTCGGCGCGGCCTCGTCGACGGCTTCGTCGGGCGCGTCGTTCGCGTCGATCTTCACGTTATGCGCGTGCAGCGATTCGACGGGCGGGAACTGCGCATCGCGTTCGTCGACCCAGCGCACCGTGCAAGGCAGCGTGGCGAGCACCCGAACCAGCGCGGCGCCCACGTGACCCGCGCCGAACAGTACAACCGGGAAGTCGCCCGGCGCAATGGTTTCGGTGAGCAGCGCGCCGCTGTCGTCGAAACCGGCGCCGTCCCACAGCAGGCAGTCGGCGGCATCCACGCCCGGCTCGGGGTCGGACAGCATCACCGCATCCGGCGCGGGGCCGAATGATACGCTACGCACCGTCGATTGACCGGCGGCCACGCGCTTCGCCAGCGACGTAATCCAGCCGAGGTCGCCCACGTCGAGCCGCTCGAATGCGAGTATGACTGCGCCGCCGCAGCATTGCCCGAGGCTCGGGCCGAGCGCGAAACGCTCCAACCGGCGCATATGCGGCGAGCGCATGCCGTCGCGCAACACCTGGCGCGCGGTCTCGATCGCTTTCCATTCCAGATGGCCGCCGCCGATCGTATGCCTCGCCGAATCGCGCGTGACGATCATCTTCGTGCCGGCCTCGCGCGGCGCCGAACCTTCGACGCGCGCGACCGTCACCAGCACGGCGGCGTCGCCATGCGCGAGCAGTTGTTGCAGGTCAGGTAGCCAGGCTTGCATCCGGCAGTTCTCCGTACAATGCCGCGCGGGGTGCGTGCGGCCGGTTGAGCGTGACGCGCTGAGTGGGATGGCGTCGGGTCTTCATGATGTGACGTTCGTTATTGGCTTGGCGAGGCTTCAACGAGGCGCCGGTTCCGCTGTGCCCTGACTTGCGGGTTGCGCCGATGAAAGCGCGCTCGCGCGGTCCGCGTGGAACGTGCCCGGTGAGTTGAGCGCGTCCAGTGCGTCGAGAATCGCTTCGGGCGTGGCCGGCGCGCGCAACGGCGGGGCGGTCGGCGCCGCCGGCGCGGCCGCGGCAATCGCATCGCGAATCGCGAGAAACACCGAAAACGGCAGCAACAGCGGCGGCTCGCCCACAGCCTTCGAGCGGAACACGGTCGGCTCCGCGTTCTGATTCTGATACAGCCGCACATTGAACGCGGCGGGCGTGTCGCTCACCGCGGGAATCTTGTAGGTGGACGGCGCGTGCGTCATCAGGCGGCCCTCGCGGTTCCACCAGAGTTCTTCGCTGGTGAGCCAGCCCATGCCCTGAATGAAACCGCCCTCCACCTGACCGAGGTCGATGGCCGGATTGATCGACTGCCCCGCGTCGTGCAACACGTCCACGCGCAGCAGTTTCCATTCGCCGGTCAGCGTATCGATCACCACTTCGGACACGGCCGCCCCGTACGCGAAGTAATAAAACGGATGACCCGTCAGCGTCTTGGCGTCCCAATGCACTTTCGGCGTCGCGTAAAAGCCGTCCGACCACAACTGCACGCGCGCCAGATACGCGGCGCCGACCAGTTGCTCGAAGGGCATCGCGCCGCCGTTGACCGTCACCTCGCCGTTCGCGAAGCGCACGTCGTCCGCATGGCCGCCGAGCTGTCTCGCCGCCAGTTCCGCGAGCCTAGCGCGGATGGTGCGCGCGGCGTCTTCGGCGGCTTTGCCGTTCAGATCGCTGCCGGTGGACGCCGCGGTCGCCGATGTATTCGCGATCTTCGACGTGTCCGTCGCGCTCACACGCACGCGCGCAAGCGGCAAGCCGAACTCATTGGCGACGACCTGCGCGACCTTGGTGTTGAGGCCCTGGCCCATCTCCGTGCCGCCGTGATTGACGAGCACCGAGCCGTCCTTGTAGACATGCACGAGCGCGCCGGCCTGATTGAGGAACGGCACGTTGAACGAAATGCCGAACTTGACCGGCGTGAATGCAAGGCCGCGCTTGAGCACCGGGCTCTTCGCGTTGAACGCGGCAATCGCCTGGCGGCGCGCGCGATAGTCGCTCCAGCCGAGCAGATCGTCGGTCAACGGCGCGAGGATGTTGTCTTCGACCTGCTGGCCGTAAGGCGTGGTATCGCGTTCGCCGATGCCGTAGTAGTTGGCCACGCGCACGTCGAGCGGATCGCGGTTCAACTGACGCGCGATGCTGTCGAGCATCACTTCCATCACGAGCGCGCCCTGCGGCCCGCCGAAGCCGCGAAACGCGGTGTTCGATTGCGTGTTGGTCTTGCAGCAGAGCGCCACGATGTCGACGTCGGACAGATAGTACGCGTTGTCGAAGTGGCACACGGCGCGTGTCGCCACAGCGCCCGAAAGGTCCGCGGAATAGCCCGCGCGCAACGCGATTTCCACGCGCGCGCCGAGAATGCGGCCGCTGTCGTCGAAACCGGCTTCGTACTCGTAGATCGCGTCGTGCCGCTTGCCGGTGATCATGAAGTCGTCGTCGCGATCGGCGCGCAGCTTCACCGGACGGCGCAGCACCCTGGCCGCGAGCGCGGCCACGCACGCGAACAGCGCCGACTGCGATTCCTTGCCGCCGAAGCCGCCGCCCATCCGGCGGCATTCGCACACCACGTTGTGCGCGGGCCAGCCGAGCATGTGCGCGACCACCTGCTGCATTTCGCTTGGATGCTGCGTCGAACTGTAGACGAGCATGCCGTCCATCTCTTTCGGCACCGCATACGCGACCTGGCCTTCCAGATAAAACTGCTCCTGGCCGCCGACTTCGAACGTGCCGCGGATTTTATGCGGCGCGGCGGCGATTTTCGCCGCGGGATCGCCGCGCGTGAGATGCAAGGGCGGCAGCACAAACTGTTTCGCGGCCTTGGCCTCTGCCGGCGTGAGAATCGCTTCGAGCGGTTCGTAGCGGACCACGTCGTCGCTTTTTGCGAGCGCAGCCGCGCGGCGCGCGAGCTCGTGGCTTTCCGCGATCACGGCGAACACCGGCTGGCCAAGGTACAGCACTTCGTCAGCGGCGAGAATCGGGTCGTCGTGCAGCACCGGACCGCAATTGTTCTCGCCGGGGATGTCGTCGGCGGTGAGGACGGCGAGTACGCCGGGCGCGTGTCTGACCGCGTCGAGATCCATCGACACGATGCGCGCGTGCGCATGGCGCGACAGGCCGAGCGCGGCGTGCAGCGTGCCGTGCAGTTCGGCGATGTCGTCGGTATAGGCCGCTTCGCCGCTCACATGCAGCTCGGCCGATTCATGCGGCAGTCCGACGCCGATCGCGGCATCGCTCCCGCGCGCGGCGGCCTGCCGGTCGGCCGGTTCGGTGCCGGCGCTCGCGGCGCGTTCGACAAATGCATCGGTGCGGTTCATCACGACGGCTCCTTCGCCATGGCGTCGGGCGCGCCGGCTTCGAACGCGAACACGTTCACGTCGAAGAGCGCGAGCGGCGCGTCGTCACGCGTTTCCAGGTGAAAGCGCCACAGCAGATTGCGCGCCACCTTCAGCCGATAGGCGCTCGACGCGCGCATGTCGGTGAGCGGCTGGTAGTCGGCGGCGAGCGCATTCATGGCCTGCCGCGCGGTCGCTTCGTTCCAGGTGGCGCCGTTCAGCGCCGCCTCGGTTGCTTGGGCGCGCTTCGGCGTGGCCGCCATGCCGCCGAACGCGACGCGCGCCTCGCGGATGGTGCCGCCCTCGCCGAGATGCAGCGCGAAGGCCGCGCACACCGCCGAGATGTCCTGATCGTAGCGCTTTGAGACTTTGTACGTGCGAAAGCGCAGGTTGCCCGCGGGCCGCGGCACGCGCAGCGCGGCGACGAATTCGCCCGCGGCGAGCGCGGTTTTCTGGTAGCCGAGGTAGAACGCATCGAGCGGCAAGGTGCGCGTTTTGGCGCCGTGACGCAGCACGACTTCGGCGCCGAGCGCGAGCAGCGCGGGCATGGAATCGCCGATCGGCGAGCCGTTTGCGACATTGCCGCCGAGCGTGCCGGCGTTGCGGATGGGCAGCGACGCGAAGCGCGTCCACAGTTCGGCGAGTTCCGGATAGTCGGCGGCGAGGGCGGCATACGCGTCTTCGAGCGAGACGGCAGCGCCGATGGAGAGCGTTTGCGCGTCGCGTCCGATCGTTTTCAATTCGCGCACATTGCCGATATACAGCATGTCGCCGAGATCGCGGAATTGCTTGGTGACCCACAGGCCGATGTCGGTGCTGCCCGCGACGAGCCGCGCCTCGGGATGCTCGGCGCGCAGACGCGCGAAGGCGTCGAGCGTGACCGGCGCGTAAAACGCGGGCGTGCCGAAGGCGGCGCCGCGCGCATCGGGCGCGCGGTACTCGAAGGTGTCCGTGCGTTGCAGCTCGCGCAGCGCCGCCTGGACGGCCTCGCGATCGAGCGTCACGCGCGGGTACTGCGCGTAGTCGAACATTTTCTGGGCGGCGTCGACAATCGGCCGGTAGCCCGTGCAGCGGCACAGGTTGCCCGAGAGCGCGGTGTTGATTTCGTCGCGCGTGGGGAGGCCCGCGGCTGCCGGCTGGTTTTCGTACAGCGCCCACATCGACATGACGAAGCCGGGCGTGCAGAAGCCGCACTGCGAGCCGTGGCAGTCCACCATGGCCTGCTGGACGGGATGCAGCGTGCCATTGGCCGCGCGCAGATCTTCGACGGTGAAAAGCGCCTTGCCATCGAGCGTGGGCAGGAACTGGATGCAGGCGTTGACCGCTTTCAGCGCCAGCGCGCCGTGCGCGTCGAGTTCGCCGACCACGACCGTGCAGGCGCCGCAGTCGCCTTCAGCGCAGCCTTCCTTGGTACCGGTGCAATGCAGGTCTTCGCGCAGATGCTGGAGCAGCGTGCGCGACGCGGGCACGCCCGCGACCTCGTGGACGGACCCCTGGCGATAAAAGCGGATGGTTTGCGTTGTCATGGCGAATCCAGAAGACAGTGCGGACCGGGCGCGCGTTACGCATGGGGTCGCGCCAAAGCCGGCCTCGCGCACGTAGATCGCCATCCAGATCCGAAGATAGCATTCCCGCGCCGCAAAAATATTTCCGATGTCGAATGAAGCTTATGCGCAACAAGCAATGAGATCAGTCTGATATGGCGCGCGCACTCGGGGTGCACATCTGGGTGGGATCGACGCGAGGCGGGGAAGTTGCGTCTGGGAGGAAGGGCAAGGAGGGCAGGGCGGGGAGGCGGGCAAGCGCGGCCGTGGCCGTTTGGCCGCGCCGCCGCAGGCCGGGAGGCGCTGCGAGACCGCCCCCACCCAACCGGCGGAAAACTGCTTACGACACGCGCCCGCGATTGCGCACGAGGCTCACGACGAGCGGCACGAACGCCAGCACGAAGCCGACGAGCGCCCACATCGGCAAAGTCAGGCCGAGAATCGGCGGATAGGCGGTTTCGCACAGCCCCGCCACCTTGAACACGCCCGGCAGCCAATGGGCAGGCGGCAGGCTGTCGACGATCGGCTGCAACGCGTCGAAGCCGCAGCTGAAGCCCGGATTGGCCTGTACATAGACATGCCGCACGGCCGTGACGATGCCGGCCAGCGCCGCGAGCGCCGCCATGACTTCGAGCAGACGCACGCCGCGCCAACTGTTAAAGCGCGCGCCGAGGAACGCGAAAATCGCGATCAGCAGGAAGAAATAGCGCTGGATGATGCACAACGGGCACGGATCTTCGTGCTTGAAGTACTGCAGATAGAGCGCGCCGGCCACGAGGCCGACGCAGATCAGGCCGAGCAGGGTGAGCAGGGAGCGCTCGCGGCGCAGCATCGCGTTGTCGTTGTTCATGGATCGTGTGGCGGTCGGCAAAATTGACATGAAAAGGGCGGGTGCCCGCGATTCTAGCGCGAACCCCCGCCCCCACGACGCCACGCGCGCACGCGCGCCGCCATGCCGCCGGTCCGTCAGCGGATTGCGTTCAGTACCGCTTCGGCGCCGCGGCCGATGGACAGCAGCGCATCGTCGGCATGCGGCGCACCCGCCAGCATCAGGCCGACCGGCGCATCGCCGCGCAAATGGCAGGGCAGCGACAGCGCGCAGGCGTCGAGGAAATTGAAGGCGCCCGGATTGCGCAGGATGAGCGCATTGGTGCGGCCGAACAGATCGTCGTCGGCCACCAGTTCGGCGACGCGCGGCGGCACCACCGGCACGGTCGGCGCGACCACGGCGTCAAAGCGCTGCCACAGCGTGCGCGCGGCTTCGGCGAGCATCGCCTCGCGCTCGGCGAGCAGGTCGAGGTAGTCGGCGGCGCTGGCGGGCTGCCCCTTGAGAATGCGCACCAGCACGCGCGGATCGTATTGATCGCGATGCTTGTCCAGCAACGGACGATGCCATGCATACGCCTCGATCGGCGCAAAGCCGAAGCGGTTGATCTCCGGCAGACGGTCGAGCGGCGCAAAGCGCACCTCGCTGACAATCGCGCCCGCCGCTTCCAGGTGCTTGAGCGCGGTGTCGATGGCGGCGGCGACCGCCGGCTCGACGCCGTCGGTGACATAGTGGGTCAGCACGCCGAGGCGTACGCCTTCGAGCGGACGCGCGGCCGGCACGCGCGGCTCCAGACCGGCCAGCATGCGGTCCACCAGCGCGCAGCAGGCGACGGATACGCCGATCGGGCCGAACGAGTCGAGCGTCGACGAAAGCGGCACGCCGCCTTGCTTCGGGATGCGCGCGGCGGTCGGCTTGAAGCCGGTCAGGCCGCACAGCGCGGACGGAATGCGGATCGAGCCGCCGGTGTCGGTGCCGAGCGCGACAGCGGCCATGCCGTCGGCAACGGAAGCGGCCGCGCCTGACGACGAGCCGCCCGAAATGCGCTCATCGCCTTTCACGTCGCGCCGGTACGGCGACAGCGGGTTGCCGTAGTGGGGATTCAAGCCCAGTCCGGAAAACGCGAACTCGCTCATATTGGTTCGTCCGACGATCACGGCGCCCGCGCGTTTCAGGCGCGCGACGGCAACGGCGTCCTCGGTGGCGGCGGGCGCGTCGGCGAGCACGGTCGAGCCGGCCCGCGTGCGCTGGCCCTCGATGTCGAACAGGTCCTTCACCGACACGGGAATGCCCGCGAGCGGCGACAGCACGGTGCCCGCGGCGCGCAGGCGGTCGTGCGCGTCGGCGGCCGCGCGCGCGCCCTCGGCGTCGACGTGCATGAAGGCGACCGCGCCCTGGCCGGCTGGATCGGCGATCCGCTCGAGCGCGGTTTCGACGAGCGCGCGGCTCGTGGTGCGTCCCGCGGCGAGGTCGGCGGCGAGTTGGGCAAGCGGCGGGAAGGGCGTGAATTCAGTGGCCATGATGTCGGTCGATCCGGATTGACTGTGTGAAGCCGCCTCGCGTGGGTCACCGGGGCGGGCTGGTTCGATGCGTTCGGTCAGATGCGGTTGAAGAGCGTCGCGCGGAATGCCTCGATATGTTTTTGCACGGAGCGCCGCGCGCCTTCTGCGTCGCGCTCGCGCAGCAGGCGGAACAGCTCCAGGTGTTCCTCGTGCACGTCTTCCAGATGATGCGGTTCGGATAGCGAAATGAACCAGAAGCGCAGCGAGCGCTCGTGCAGTCCGCGCAGGATGTCCGCGAGCACCGCGTTGCGCGAGGCGGCCGAAATGGCCAGATGGAATTCGCGGTCGATATCCATCATGCCTTCTATGTCGTGCGCGGCGACGCACACGGCCGAGCGCTCGAGCAGCGCCTGCATCGCGTCGTAGTCGTGCTGCTGCGCGTGGCGCGCGGCGAGTTCCACGCAGTAGGTTTCGTTGACGAGGCGCACGTCGATGATGGCGAGCACGTCGTCGAGCGAAACCGGGCGAACCATGATGCCCTTGCGCGGCATGATGGTCAGCATGCCTTCGTGCACGAGCCGGTGCAGCGCCTGATGCACGGGCGTTCTGCCGATGCCGGTCAGCGCCATCAACTCCGCTTCGTTGAGCACCTCGCTCGGCCGCAAACGCATGGTGATGATCTCGCGCTTGACGAACGCATAAGCCTGTTCGGCGAGACTCGCATTGGCGGTCGCTCGGGTGGGCCTCGGGGGGCGGGCGGTCTGCAAAAGCGTCATGTGAAAAGGTGCGGGCGATGTCGTCCGCGCATTGTAGAGCAAGCTGGAACGAGGTTTTGCGCGGGGCGCGCGCCGTTATGGGCGCTTCCTGCGCATGTGGTGCGCGCTTCGTGGGTGCTTCATGGGCGCTTTCATCGGCGCTTCTCGGCGCCTCATGATCGGCCTGAAGGCCGCCTCACGCGCGCCCCGGCACGGCAGACGCCGCATGCTGCACTTTGACGCGCGGCATCATCAGCGTGACGAGGCCGCCGACGATCAGCGCGCCCGCAATCAGCACGAGCCCGAACGTCACGCTGTGCGTCGCGTCCTTGACGATGCCGAGCACATACGGACTAACATAGCCGGCCAGGTTGGCGATCGAGTTGATGACAGCAATGCCCGCGACGGCGGCCGTGCCTTGCAGGAAGGTCGTCGACATCGACCAGAAAATGCCGAAGCCCGCCAGAATGCCGACATACGCAATCGACAAGCCGGTCACCGCAAGCGGGATCGAGTTCGTGACCGACGCGCTGCCGAGCAGACCGGCCGCGCCGATAAAGCAGCACACGGCATAGTGCCAGGGGCGCTCGCCGGTGACGTCGGAAGAGCGGCCGATCAGGATCATGCCGATACCTGCCGCCAGATACGGGATCGCGGTGACGAAACCATTGCTGACGAGGTTCGTCACGCCGAGGTCCTTGACGATCTGCGGCAGCCAGAACGAGAAGCCCGCATTGCCGGTGACGAGACAAAAGTAGATCAGCGTGAGGAGCCAGAAGCGGCCGGAGCGCAGCGCCGCCGCGAGACTATGCTCGGCGCCTTGCGCGGCGGCTGCGGCGTTCTCGCGAGTGAGGCGGGCAAGGATCACGCGCTTTTCATCGGCGGTGAGCCAGGCGGCCTCGGCGGGCGTGTTGCGCAACACGGCGAGCGCCCAGAAGCCGGCCAGGATCGACGGAATGCCTTCGATCAGGAACATCCACTGCCAGCCGCGCAAGCCATGCGCTTCGTGCAGCGCCGACATGAGAAAGCCCGACAGCGGCGCGCCCACGATGCCTGCCACCGGAATCGCCGCCATGAACACCGCAACCATGCGCGCGCGCCGGTCGGACGGAAACCAGAAGGTCAGGTAAAGCACCACACCGGGCACGAGGCCCGCTTCGGCGACACCGAGCAGAAAGCGCAGCACATAGAAGGCGGTCTCGCTGCGCACGAACATCATGAGGCACGACAGCAGCCCCCACAGCATCGTGATGCGGGCGATGGTGGCGCGCGCGCCGAATTTCTTCAGCAGCAGATTGCTCGGCACTTCGAACACGAAATAACCGAAGAAGAATATGCCGGCGCCGAGGCCATAGGCCGCGTTGGAGAGGCCCAGGTCGCCCGTGAACTGCAGCTTTGCATAGCCGATGTTGACGCGGTCCAGATAGGACAGCACGTAGACGAGAAACAGAAACGGCATGATGCGCCACGTGATCTTGCGGATAGCGGCGGCTTCCAGCGAGGCGTCGGCGGACGCGTCGGCGGCTAAGGGCGGAGGGATGCTCATGAATGCCTCGTTGGACAATGGCTCATTCGACAATGGACAGGGCGCGCACGCGATAGGCGTGGCGCAGCGTGCGCTTCAGGATCGGGTCGTGCAATTCGAGTTCGAGCGCGTCGCCGTCCGCCATGCCGACAATGCCGCCTTGCACGGCGAGCGTGCCGCAGAACATGGCGGCGCCTGCCGGAAGCGGCGCGCGCGCGAGCAGGTCGGCGGCGGACAGCAGCGACGCGACGCTGCCCTGTTGATAGACCCGCCGCTCGCCGTTCGTGACGGCAAAGGCGCGCAGCTCCAGCTGATCCCAATGTTCGCGGACGTCTTCAAAGGGCCAGGCGTCGCGCGCGACGGGTTTCGGACACACCTGCTTGGAGACGGTCACGCCGTAGGCTTCCACTTCGCGATCCGTGTGATCCGAGCCCACGGTGACGAGGAGACGCGCGTCCGACTGCACCAGCACGCATTCCGCTTCGCCGCTCGATTTCATGCCGATCACGTCGATCTGTTCGGCCTGCGTCAGCAGTTCCGAGCCGAGGCGATAAAAGCAGGGCGTGGTGGACGGCCGCTTCACGCCCAGTTCCGCCAGCTCCGCAATGTGATGTTCGATCGCCGCCTGATCGCGGCCCGCCCAGCCGGCAATGGTCAGACGGTGCACTTCAATCGGAACCGGCCGCGCTGCGCCCGAACGTTCGAGGACCTGAAAAGACAGCTGCATCAGTGGACTCCATAAAAATATGCGGCAAATATTATTGTGATATTTCACAGGCGTCCAGTGTGTCAAAAATATCTGGCGACCGCGGCCCGTGGCGACAAGCGACACTGCGTGCGCCGGGACGTGTTTGTTACACTTCTCTTCGACATTACTTTTTGTAAGGAAACTCGCATGCACGAAGGCATCGGCTTCATTCAGGATCTGGCGGTCGTGATGGCGCTCGCCGGCGTCGTCACCGTGCTGTTCCATCGCCTGAAGCAGCCAGTCGTGCTCGGCTATATTGCAGCGGGCGTGATCATCGGACCGTACACGCCGCCGTTTCAACTGATCCACGACGAACAGACCATCAAAACGCTCGGCGAACTGGGCGTCGTGTTCCTGATGTTTTCACTCGGTCTGGAATTCAGTCTGCGCAAGCTCTTCAAAGTCGGCGCGACGGCGATCGTCGCAGCGCTGTCTGAGATCGTGCTGATGTTGTGGCTCGGCTACGAGATCGGCAGCGCGTTCGGCTGGAGCCCGATGGACTCGCTGTTCCTCGGCGCCATTCTCGCCATTTCGTCGACGACGATCATCGTCAAGGCGCTGTCCGAGCTCGGCCTGAAGCGCGAGACGTTCGCGCAGCTCGTGTTCGGCATTCTGATCGTCGAGGACATTCTCGCCATTGCGATGCTCGTGCTGTTGTCCGGCATTGCGCAAACCGGCCAGCTGAGCGCGGGCGTGGCCGTCGTCACGCTCGGCAAGCTGTTGCTGTTCATGACGGTGTCGCTCGTGGTCGGCATTCTCGTCGTGCCCCGCGCGCTCCACTATGTGGCGCGTGCCCGCAGCGACGAAATGCTGCTCGTCGCCGTGCTCGGGTTCTGCTTCGGCTTCTGTCTGCTCGTCGTCAAGCTGGATTACAGCATTGCGCTCGGCGCGTTTCTGATCGGCGCGATCATGGCCGAGTCGCGGCATCTGCATCGTATCGAGCATCTGATTGCGCCGCTGCGCGACGCGTTTTCCGCAATCTTCTTCGTGACCATCGGCTTGATGCTGAACCCGGCGGTGCTCGTGGACTACGCGTGGCCGATCGCGGTGATCACGGTCGCGGTGATCGTCGGCAAGATCGTGTCGTGCGGGCTCGGCAGCTTCCTCGCGGGCAAGGACGGCCGCACGGCCATGCGTGTCGGCATGACCGTTTCGCAGATCGGCGAGTTCTCGTTCATCATCGCGTCGCTCGGCTTGACGCTGAAGGTGACGAGCGCGTTTCTCTATCCGATCGCGGTGGCGGTGTCGGCGCTGACGACGCTCTTCACGCCCTACCTGATCCGCGCCGCGGATCCGCTCACGCGCCGTCTTGCGGATGCCATGCCGCGCACGCTCGTCAACGTGTTCGGCCTATACAGCCAGTGGTTGGGGAGCTTGAGCACGGCCAGCGGCGAGCCGACGCTTTTCAGCATGACACGGCGAATCATCCTGCAGATTGCGGTGAATCTCGCCCTCGTCGCGGCCATCTTTCTGATGATGTCTTACGGCGCGCCCTACGTCAGCAGTCTGTTGACGCACTGGGTCAGCGCTGAGCCGATGCAGCGCGTGGTGCTGTGGAGCGCCGCCTTGCTCGTGTCCATGCCGTTTCTCGTCGCGGTTTATCGCAAGACCAAATCGCTCGCGCTGCTGCTCGCCGAGGTGAGCGTGCAGCCGGCGACGGCGGGGCGCTTCACGAGCGCGCTGCGTTATGCGATCTCGGATCTCGTGCCGGTGGTCTGCATGGTCGGCGTGTTTCTGCTGGTGGCGGCGCTGTCGGGCGGTATTCTGCCGCCGACGGGCCTGCTGGCCGCCGTGCTGATCTGCGCAGCGCTGCTGCTTGCGCTCGTCTGGCGCTGGTGCGTGAAGATTCACGCGGCCATGCAGATCGCGCTGCGCGAAACTTTCGACGAACAGCCCGATCCGTAAGTAGGAGGGCAGTGGGCGGCGCGGCCGGACAATGTGAGCAATTGTGTGCGCGTTTGCCCGGTCCGGCACGCTGGCGGATAATCAGGGCATATTCATTCGTTCGCGTGGAAGGCGCCTGTCCGACAGTCATGAGCGAAAACAAACCTGAAAACGCCGGTCTACCCGGTAATCCAACGCCGCCTTCGGCATCGCCGGGAACGTCTGCAGCGCCGCCGACGTCCGCAACGCCCGGTCAGGCGCCCGTCGAACCGGCGGCTTCGCTGCCGCTCTCCCATGAAGACGCCATTCAGTCGCCCGTGAAAGATCCGCTGAGCTCGCCTGGGGCGTCTGCTTCGTCGGGCTCGGTTCCCGCGTCGACCGGTTCGTCGGAAGCGGCGGCGAGGTCGTCGACCGACGCGCCCGTGAGCGCGTCCACCGTCACGCCCGCCGACAGTCGCACGGCTCAGCAACGCGACGCGGAACAAGCGCGCAGCTCGGCCGCCGCTTCGGTCGCGAAGCAGGAGGCGGACGTTCATGAGCGCGATGCGCGTTCCGCGCGCGGCCGCGAGGCGGCGGCGTCCATCCCGCCCGCGCAGCCCGCCGCACCAGCTCGCAGCGCCGCTCCGTTGACGAGTGAACCGATTGAAGGCGAGCTCATTACCTCCACCGACGAAGTGCTCGCCGCCGAGGACGCCGCCGCATCCACCCCGCGCGCCGCGGGCTCGCCGCCGCCGGGTTTCGGCGCCGCGCCGGATTTCAGCGCGAGCAACCCGCCGCCGCCGAATGCGTTGCCGCCTTCGCCGCCGCGCTATCTGAAGCAGACCGATTCCGCGTGGTCGGTGTTCGGGCGCATCATCGCGGCGCGCGCGCGCCAGCTGTTCGACCGCGCGGGTCAGCGGATTACGCAGCGCACGCTGCGCATCGGCGTATCGGCGCGCATCTTTCATCCTGAGCCCGGCGCGAAAGGCCTGCGCGGCAAGACGCTGCAATATCTCGAGGAGTCCATCGCGCATTGGGTGATGTCGCGCGACGTGCTGGTCTTCATGATTCCGACGGTCGGCCACCAGGGCATGCTGCATCCAAGCAATATCCGTCTGCGCGACTACGCGAAGCATCTCGACGGCCTGCTGCTGCAAGGCGGCGCCGACGTCTCGCCGCAGTCGTATGCGGAAACCGCGACGCGGCCCGAATGGCCCGGCGATCGCGTGCGCGACATGTACGAGCTGGAGCTGCTGCACGAATTCGTCGAGTCGGGCAAGCCCGTGCTCGGCGTGTGCCGCGGCTGCCAACTGATCAACGTGGCGTTCGGCGGGACCTTGTATCAGGACATCGCTACCGACGTGCCGACCGCCGGCGCGCACGTCAACGAAGACTACGATCAGCACCGCCACGCGATTCATTTTCCGGATGGCTCGACGCTCGCCAACATGTTTCCGGGGCGGCGCGATGCGATCGTCAACTCGATCCACCATCAGGCGGTCAAGACGCTGGGCCGCGACCTGAATATCGAGGCGGTGTCGGCATCTGACGGCATCATCGAAGCCGTGCGTTACCGGCGCGCGCCGTTCGTCATGGGCGTGCAATGGCATCCGGAGTTTCATCGCGCGGGCGGGCCGGAGCTGCTCGATTGCACGCCGCTGCTCGACACGTTTCTGAGAGTGGCGCGGGAAACGCGTTTTTAGCGCATCTCGTAACGTCCGGGTCGGCGTGAGTGACGCGGCTCGGATTCTGAAAGTTCGATTCGCCGAGGCGCCGCTGATCCAGCGGCGCTTTCTTTTTGGCGCTTGATCGGAAGATGCGCGGGGAGATGCGCAAGGAGATGCCGCAAGACGCTCGGCGGCTATTGTGCGTTGCCCCTATCCGGCCATGCATTATTTCGAGATAAGCCCGCGTGTCGTGTAATTCGCACACCGTAGTTTTATCTCGATTTAAAGTCTATTTTTGCGACGCTTCAATGCTTCGCTTAAGCACTAATCCGCGCGATAATCCAAGGCTGTTTTATGGATCCGCATGGAGCATGCAGGTATGAAGCACCCCTTATTTATACGGCGCGCCATGCTGCTCGCAGCTTCGTGCACGCTGTTGCACAACGGCGGCCTCGCGCTCGCCGCGCAAGGCGAAGAGGCCGCGCCGATCGTCGGCACGCGGCCGGCCCTGAACACGCTGACGCCGCAGCCCGTTGCCGACGCGCTGCGCGAGGCGGCATCGGCCTCGTCTTCCTCGGGCACGACGACGACGGCGGAGGCGCAAGGCAATGTCGCCGAATTGATGCAAATGATCCAGGACGCGCGGCTGAGCGAACTGCGTACCACTTACAACGGCAGTTACGGCGCGAGCCTGTTTTTCTATGCACGCGAAATGACATACTACGTCGCGTTATTCCACGACAAGCATTTCTGGCGGGTGATCAAATCGGCAGATGCCGGCCGGGCGGAAGCCATTTACGCAGGCTTCGTCCAGCAAACCGCACAGCTGTCCGAGATAGAGATCCAGCGCACGCAGTTGCAGGCGCAGAAGGCCTATATTCAGGACGTGATCGCGTTGTCCGAAGACCGCGCGAAACGCTTGCAGGCCGACCTGGACGTTGCCCGCACGCAGCAGGCGAAGGTGAACGACTGCCAGCGTCAGACGCAAAACGAAGCGGCTGCATTGCGCGAGGAGAAGGAGCGGGCGCAGGCGCAACTGCGGCAAGTGCAAGGGCAGGTCATGCAATTGCAGCGGCAGACGGAAATGGGTCTGCCAGGCCAGAGGTAAAAGCCTGGGATGCGAAAAAAGCCCGGCCGTTCATAGTGGCCGGGTTTTTTTGCGCCCATTCGCTTGGCTATCTGATGAACTGATCCGGGACTTCGGTGACGCGGCGCTGCGAGAGCCGGTTGATCCACTGCTGGCCGTTGTCGGCCGATGCATTCGCGGATGACGGCGGCTGCGCTTCTTGCGATTGCCGCGCCCCGCCGCTCGCGAGCGCGTGTGCGCGGATGTCCACGGACGCGTAGTCGTCGGTGCCTAACGGCGAGGAGGCGAGTGGAGAGTACGAGCCCGCCACCGACGGCTTGACGAAGCGCCGCGATACGGGTGACGGCACGACCGGGCTCGACGCGTCGCTGGCCGTGTAACGCGGATGGCTTGGCGCAGCGGCTCTGGCAACATGTCTTTGCAAGTCCCGACGACGATCGTCGTTCCTCGCTACCACTTCCTTGTCTGGATGCATGACCCGCGCAACTGGCGGCGCAACCGCGGGCGCAACTGTCGCTACCTGCGGCACAGTCCGTTGTGCGGTCTCTCTCCGCGGCTCGGCTTTACTGAGCATCATGCCGCTGCCGCTGCCGCTGCCGCTGCCGCTGCCGCTGCCGAGATCGAGCGTCGGTGCACCATTGGCAAGCTGCGTCACGGAAGCCGCACTCGTGGGCTTCGCATGCGCGGCTTCGTCACGCTTTTTCGACCCTCCCACGCTACCGCGCAACGGCGCTTGCGCAGCAACGGTGTTGCGCTCGGCGACGGCTCCATCCGCGGACTTCGTGTCCTTAGCGCTATCGGGATGAGCGATGCCGTCATGACGTGGCGGCATCCACGCAAGCAATGCCGCGCCGCTCAGCGCGCAGGCGCCGCCCGCGAGGATCCACCACGGCACTAATGTCGCGCGGGACGCTTGCCGCGCAGTTTCAGATGCATGCGCTTTCACGGGCGCGAAAATGTTGGGCGAAACGGGCGCCTCGGGCCAGGGTGAAAGCTCCGTCAACGTGACCGCATGCGCAGCGGCAGAACCTGCCACGCCCGCTGAAGCCGCTGAAGCCGCGTCGTGTGCAAACTCCGACGCTTGTGCCTCCGGTGCGCTGGCCGAACGCCCGATTCCCGCGCCGCTCGCGACTGTCGCGCCGAATGCCGCCGCAGCGAGCGGGCGCCGATTCTCCGGCGCCATCCATCGGCAGAATGAACGAATGGGCTGCTCGTCGAGGTCGAATCGCTTGAGGATCGCACCGTACAGCCCGTGCAGCCGCCCATCCAGGCAGTAGCCCGGCGCGCGCAACGACCACCCGCCGCCAAAGGGCGTCGGCACATCACTGAACGGGCGCGAGCGCGGCAACGCCGTCGCGCCTTCGACTACGGTTAACGGGGTGGTGGCCATCGCTCTCTTCAGCGCCTCGGGCAGGGACGCCGCCTGGCATCCGTGGGTCAGCGACGAGAGCCTCCAGGCACTACGCAAGACACGCCTCGCGCAATGACGTGAGCGCAACAGCGCGCAGGCGCAGAACACGAAACCGCGCACGTGAGAGCGAGCGGACGCATCAGCGCCTTACCAGGAAAGCCATCGTCGGGAAAAGAAGATGATGCGACGGAACCGAGGGCCCAAGACTCGGACGTTTCCGAAAATAGATGACGATGTGTCCGGGATCAAACGGTCGAGCGCCCTTCAAACGGCTGGATGAAACGCCTGGTCAAGCGCCTGGATCGAGCGCCCCGATCAAACGCTCGACCTGTCCAATCGATAAACATAGCGCAACGCCGTGATATCCACGCCGCCCATGCGGTCCGGCTCTGCGCCGGCGAACTGCCAGCCTTGCCGTTCATAAAAGCCGATGGCCGGCACGTTGCCCTCGAGCACGTATAGATACAGTTGCGTCTCGCCCTGCGCGCGAGCCCAGTCCTCGGCGGCGCGCATCAACAGCTTGCCGGCGCCAATGCCCTGATAGCCCGGCAACGCATGAAGGTTATCGAGCAGCACGCCCCACGCGGATTCCGGCTGGCGCTCCACGCAGACGAAGCCGATCGGCTCGTCGCCCAGAACCGCGATCAGCACCATGCGGCGCTCGCTGCCCGGCGCGCTCATGCGTGCCTCCCAATAGGCGGCGCGCTCCTCTGTGACCTCGCCGTCCAGAAAAGTGTCGGGCAGCAGGCCGCGGTAAGTGGCGCGCCAGCTCGTGCTGTGAATCGAGGCGATCAGCGCGGCATCCGCGACGGTAGCGGGGCGCAGCGAGAGGACGGGGGAGGTCTGCATGAGGACGTCATCAACGGAAAATGCCGAGTCGCAATTCCAGCGGGCGAGAAGAGTCGCACCGGCTGTAATGAGAATGTCGGGAATACACAACGGTGCTATCAACGGTAACATGGCGTGGCGTGGCTTTTGGCGGTTAGCAGTATTTATCCTGATACCGCTCAAAGCCGTTCGCCTGCAGCATCCGGCGCCCCCGGCGTGGCTCGACCGCGCCTGAGCGTTTGCCTGTGGCATCTGCCTCTTCCACGGCGGATCGTTTCAACTGCCAGATCGCCGCTGGCCTCGGCGGCATGGGCTTATCAGAGAATGTCATGTCAACAGCGTCCCACGCTATTTCTTCCGCGGAAGAATCCAAGGTCAAGACAGTGTTCCGCGTAGTCAGCGGCAACTTTCTTGAAATGTACGACTTCATGGTCTACGGCTACTACGCCTCCGCGATTGCCAGGACCTATTTTCCGAGCGGCAGCGACTTCGCCTCGCTCATGCTGTCGCTTTCCGTGTTCGGCGCGGGCTTCCTGATGCGTCCGCTCGGCGCAATCGTCCTCGGCGCGTACATCGACCATTACGGCCGGCGCAAGGGGCTGATCCTCACGCTCGGCCTGATGGCGCTCGGCACGCTCACGGTGGCATCCATTCCAGGCTACGCGACGATCGGCCTCGTGGCGCCCGTGCTGGTGCTGCTCGGCCGGCTGCTGCAAGGCTTTTCGGCGGGCGTGGAGCTGGGCGGCGTGTCGGTGTATCTGTCGGAAATCGCGACCAAGGGCAACAAGGGCTTCTACTGCGCGTGGCAGTCGGGCAGCCAGCAGGTCGCCGTGGTATTCGCGGCGCTGCTCGGCGTGATGCTCAACAAGGCGCTGCCCGCCGACCAGATGAGCGCGTGGGGCTGGCGCGTGCCGTTCCTGATCGGCTGCCTGATCGTGCCCTTCCTCTTCCTGATTCGCCGTTCGCTGAAGGAAACCGAGGAATTCTCCGCGCGCAAGCATCGCCCGGGCATGGGCGAGATCATGAAAAGCATGGCCGCGAACTGGGTCACGGTGCTGGGCGGCATGGGCATGGTGATCATGACGACCGTGTCGTTCTACATGATCACCGCTTATACGCCGACCTTCGGCAAGGAAGTGCTGAAGCTTTCGGCCATCGACACGCTCGTCGTCACCGTCTGTATCGGTTTGTCGAACCTGATCTGGCTGCCGCTCGCAGGCGCGCTGTCGGATCGCATCGGGCGCCGTCCGGTGTTGCTGGCCTTCACGGCGCTCACCATTGTCAGCGCTTATCCGGCGCTGCAGTGGCTCGTCGCCGAGCCGTCGTTCGCGCGTCTGCTCATCGTCGAGCTGTGGCTGTCGTTCCTGTACGGCAGCTATAACGGCGCGATGGTGGTCGCGCTCACCGAAGTGATGCCGGTCGCCGTGCGCACCGCGGGTTTCTCGCTGGCCTACAGCCTTGCGACGACGATCGGCGGCTTCACGCCGGCCATCTCCACGCTGCTGATCCATTCCACCGGCAACAAGGCCGCGCCGGGTCTGTTCCTCGGCGTCGCGGCCATCTGCGGATTGATTGCGACGCTCGTGCTGTACCGCACGCGTGAATCGCGCGATCAATACAAAAGCGCGTGATGGAGCGCGCGGCTGCCGCTCGCGGCGCCGGCGCGCCGATGCAAAGAACCCTGCGCTGCCGAAAACGCGGGGTCGACTGAGTCGATCACTGAAGCCCTGCACGCGTATCGCGCTGCAGGGTTTTTTTCGGGCGGCGCAAGCGCGGCGGCAGGTTTCCGGCGGCTAAGCTCGCCGCACGCTGGCGGCCACCGTCTCGACCACCTCGCGCCATGCGCCGGGGCGGGGCTGACGCACGAGCGTCGCGCTCGCGTACCAGGTGCTGCGCGCGTTGTCGGAACACCAGCGCCAGTCGGGCGCGAACGGCAGCATCAGCCATAGCGGCTTGCCGAGCGCGCCCGCGAGATGGGCAATCGACGTATCGATCGACACCACCGCATCCAGCCGCTCGATGATCGCGGCGGTATCGGCAAAGTCGCCGATCCGCCCGTCGAAGCGATGAATTCGGCCCGCGTGCGGATGCGCGTCCAACGCCGCGCGTTCCTGCGCGCTCAGATCCGGCTGCAGCACGATCCAGTCGATGCCTTCCAGCGCGAAAAGCGGATCGAGTGCGGCGAGCGGCATCGAGCGCGTTTCGTTCTGCTGGATGCGCCCCGACCATGCGAGCCCGATCTTGCGCTTTGCCTGACCGCCCAGCGAGCCGCGCCATTTGCGCCGATAGGCGGGCGGCGCGCTCAGGTAGGGTGTGCGCTCGGGAATCGTCTCGGCCCTCGTGCCGAGCGCAAGCGGCAAGCTCAGCAGCGGGCATTGCACGTCGGCTGCGGGGCGCGGCGCGCCGCGCGAAATCAGTGTCACGCGCCATGCCTCGGCGACCGGATCGAGGAGCGGCACGAGCGCCGGCTGCACTTCGAGCACCACGCGCGCCGCACGCTGCGCCGCGAACGGGACGAAGCGCACGAACTGCAAGGTATCGCCGAAGCCTTGTTCCGCGTGGATCAGCAGCGTGCGCTGGGCAAGCGGCTCGCCGTGCCAGCGCGGCAGCGTTTCGATAGCCGGTTCGGCGACGGTTTGCAGACGCCATTCGTATTCGGGCAGGCCGCGCGCGAAATCGCCCAATGCAAGCCACGCCAGCGCGCGGTTCATATGCGCGGAGGCGAGATCGGGTTGCAGGCGCAACGCCTGATCGAACGCGCGCAGGGCGGTGGCGTGCGCGCCCAGCGCCTGATGCGCGCTGCCGAGGCAGAGCCACGCGAGCGCGAATTGCGGATCGAGCCCGACCGAGCGTTCCAGGTAAGGAATGGCCTCTGTGTGGCGCCCGAGCGCGGCCAGCGCGTTGCCCATGCCGAAGATGGCGGGCGGCAGATTCGGCTGCAAGGCGAGCGCGGCTTCGAACGACGCGACCGCTTGCGCGTGACGACCCGTCGCGTCGAACGTATTGGCAAGGTTGAAGTGCGCGGCGACGAAACGCGGCTCCGCGGCCAGCGCAGCCTCGAAACAGGGGATGGCTTCGTCCGCGCGGCCGAGCGCATTGAGCGACATGCCCATGTTGTTGAGCGCGCCGGCATGGCCGGGGCGCAACTCCAGCGTGCGCCGGAACGAGGCAATGGCTTCCTCGTGACGCCCGAGCGCGTGCAGCGCGTTGCCGAGATTGTTGTGCGACGAGGCGTCGTCCGGTTGCAGGCGCAACGAACGGCGAAACGCGTCGGCGGCGTCCTCGTGACGGCCCGCCGCCGCATAGGCATTGCCGAGGTTGTAATGCGCCATGGGGAACGACGGCGCCAGTGTCAGCGCGTTGCGAAACTGTGCGATGGCTTCGTCGATCTGGCCGAGCGCCTTCAGCGCATTGCCGAGGTTCAACTGCAGCGCGGCGTCCTGCGGGCGCAGATTGACCGCGCGCCGCACCAGCTCGGCGGCTTCGGCGTGCTGGCCCTGCTGGTGGCGCAGCACGCCCAGCAGATGCAGCGCGTCGACGTGCGCGGGATTGCCGTCGAGCGTCGCGCGGTAGCCGCGTTCGGCGTCGTCGAGGCGGCCGTCACGATGCGCCGCGAAAGCGCGGTCAAATACAGGTTGCATGACGGGGATGGAATTCGGGTAAGGCAGAGGCCGCATTTTCCCACACTCGCCGCGGCTCGCCCGGTTTTGACCTGGTCGGCCGTTTCGCTTAACATGTGAACACCTGTTCATATGTGGGCCGCCATGTTACCTACTGACGCTTCGGCGACGTCGCCGGCGGGCTTTGAACCGCCTTCTGCGGATACCCTCGTGCCGCTTGCCGATCTGTTCCGGTTGCTAGGCGACCCGACGCGCCTGCGCATCGTACTCGCCTGTGTCGACGAGCGCCGAGCGGTGGGCGCGATTGCCGACGAGCTCGGTTTGTCGCCGTCGCTCGTGAGCCATCATTTGCGGCTGCTGCGCGCGGCGCGAATCGTACGGGCGCAGCGGCAAGGCAAGCAGGTGTTTTACATTGCCGCCGATCGCCATATCAGTGCGATGCTGGCCGGCATGCTCGAGCACGTCGCCGAGCCTACCCGTGACGACGCATTGGATCTGCCATGAAGAAAATCGAACAACGAGAAGACGAGCACGCACCGGTGTCGGTGGGCGCGCTGGAAAGCGGGGGGCCGGGCCGCAGTCCCGCAGGCGAGGGCGGGCGTGAGGGCGGGCAGGACGGCAGTCACGGCGGCCACGCGCTCGACCATAACCACGATCAAGGCCGCGACCATGGTCACAACTGCGGCCACGGCCATAGCCAGGACCACGGGCAGGGCCACGAGCACAATCAAGGCCGCGAGCATAGCCACGACCCAGGCCACGACCACGGGCACGGGCACAGCCATGGCTACAACGACGGCCACGACCACAACCACGACCACAGCCATAACCACGCCGGCGGCCACGGCCACCACCATCACCACCACGCGCCCGTCGCCGGCCACGGCTTCGCCTTCGCGCTGGCGGTCGCGCTGAACGTCGCGATCGTCGTCATTCAGGCCGTGTACGGCGTGCTCGCGCATTCCACCGCGCTGCTCGCCGACGCCGGCCACAATCTGTCCGACGTGCTCGGCCTGCTACTCGCCTGGGGCGCCGCCTGGCTCGCCACGCGCCGTCCTTCCGCGCGCTACACGTTCGGCTACGGCAGCTCGTCGATCCTCGCGTCGCTGGCCAATGCGGCGCTGCTGCTGTTTGCGTGCGGCGTGATCGTCGCCGAGGCGATCGGCCGCCTGATGAACCCGGCGCCCGTCGGCGGGCTCGCGGTGTTCGTCGTCGCGGCCGTGGGCATGGTCGTCAACGGGCTGTCCGCCTGTCTCTTCATGCGCGGCCAGAAGGAAGACCTGAACATTCGCGGCGCCTTCCTCCATATGGCTGCCGATGCAGGCGTGTCCGCGGCGGTGGCGATCAGCGGGCTCGTGATTCTCTACACCAACTGGAGCTGGCTCGACCCGCTGATGAGCCTGCTCGTGGTCGCGGTCGTCGTCTACGGGACGTGGGGCCTGCTGCGCGACTCGGTGCGCCTCGCGCTCAATGCGGTGCCGTCGGGCGTCGACGTCGAGCGCATTCGCGACTATCTCGCCGACCAGCCGGGCGTCGAGGACGTGCACGATCTGCATATCTGGGCGCTGTCGACCACGGGCAATGCGCTCAGTGCGCATCTGGTGATGCCGGCGGGCCATCCCGGCGACGAGCAGCTCGACGGCATCGTGCTCGTCTTGCGCGAACGCTTTTCGATGCAGCACGCGACGCTGCAAGTGGACCTCGGCACCACCAATCATCGTTGCGCGATGGATCGCCCGCCTGCCGCGCACTGAACCGGGCACGCGCGCATCCGCGCCACCCGCGCCACCCGCGCAATGCGCGATACGCCTCGCAATTGATGCAGTGCGCCGTCCGGCGCACGGGCGCGGGCGTACACTAGAGCGCACTGTGCTCTGCGGAGTTTCGCATGGACGCTGCCGCTAACCATGAGGCGCCGGTGCTGATCGTCGGGGCGGGGCCGACCGGGCTGGCCGCCGCCATGACCCTCGCGCGCGCGCGCATTCCCGTGCGCCTCGTCGACCGTGCAATGCAGCCGAACCCCTACTCGCGCGCAATCGGCATTCAGGCGCGCACGCTCGAACTGCTGGAGCAGCATCGGCTGGCCGAGCGCTTTCTCGAACTCGGCCATCGCGCGCGCGTGGCCAATCTGTTTTCAAACGGCATGCGCCTCGCGCAGCTCGACTTCGATCCGCTGCACACGCGTTATCCGTATCTGCTGTTTCTCGATCAGTCGGTGACCGAGCGTCTTCTGACGGAACATCTCGCGACGCTCGGCGTGACGATCGAGCGAGGCGTCGAACTCACGATGTTCTCGCAAGGCTCGGCCGGCGTGCAGGCGACGCTGCGGCGCGCCGACGGTCACACGGAAACGCTGCGTCCGTCCTATATGATCGCCGCCGACGGCGCGCACAGTCTGATTCGCCACGGGCTCGGCCTCAACTTCGAGGGCAAGACGCTCGAGCAGACCTTCCTGCTCGCCGACTTACATGCCGAAACCGATTGGCCCGAAGACGAGTTCCACATCTTCGCTTCCGGCGAAGGCCTCGTCGCGCTCTTCCCGATGGGGCACGGCCGGCATCGGCTGATCGCGGATCACGCCGTCGAGCCCGCACCGCAGCCCGCCGCGCCGCCGTCGCCGGTGGTGCTCGGCGAGCCGCCGCTTTCCCGCATGCGCGCGCCGTCGCTCGAGGAATGCAAGGCGCTGCTCGCGAGGCGCGTGCATGAACGCGTCGACGTGTCGGACCTCGCGTGGTCCTCCTACTTCCATGTGAACAGCCGGATGGTGGAGCGCCTGCGCGTCGGCCGCGTGTTTCTGGCCGGCGACGCTGCGCACGTGCACAGTCCGGCCGGCGCGCAGGGCATGAACACCGGCATTCAGGAAGCGTTCAATCTCGGCTGGAAGCTCGCGCGCGTACTGAAGGGCGCCGCGCCCGATCGGCTGCTCGACACCTATCATCTCGAGCGGCATCCGATAGAGCGCGATGTGCTGCGGCAAACCGGCTTCATCACGCAGATGGCGGAGGCGGACCACGGGCCGCTCAAGCTGCTGCGCGAGCGCGTGATGCCGGTTCTCGCGGCGCTCGGCCCGCTGCGCGATGCCGCGCGGCAGACCATCAGCGAGTTGTCGATCCAGTACCGGCGCAGTCCGCTCACGCTCGAACGTGTGCTCGACGGCGGACCGCGCGCGGGCGAACGCGCGCCGGATGCGGTGGTGCATGTGGTCGACGGTCCGCTCGGACGCGCGCCGGGCATCGGCTGTATTTACGATCTGCACGATCCCGCGTTCTTTTCGCTCTTTCTGCTCGTGCCGCCGCTGCCCGTCGACGGCAAGCCGCTCGACCCCGATGCAAAGCACGAGCCGCCGCCCGACGCCGAGCTGGAGCGTCTCAGCGTGGAAATGGAGCGTTTGCTGCCGGGCGCCGTGCGCATCTGGCGCGTGACGGATACGACCGGCGACGGCGGGCCGTCACTGGCCGAATCGTACGGACGCACGCGGCCGTCGTTCTATCTGCTGAGGCCGGACGGCTACATCAGCGCACGCGGGCGCACCGGCTCGGACCTGAACGGCCTGCTGCGGCACTGCGAAACATGGTTCACGGTCGGCGGACAGATACCCGAGCAGGCGGCCTTGTAAGCGGCCGCCCGCGCCATCAGGCGATGGACGGCTCCGTGGCCGGCGTGAGGCGCTCGCGGTTTTTCACGAGCGCCTCTTTGACGATTGCCGACATCTCGATGCCGCCCGCTTGCGGCGCATCGAGCGACGCGAGCAGCGCGCGCCGCATGCGCGGCTCCCAGAACCGGCGGATGTGATCGGCCACACCCGCGACGGCTTCTTCGTGATCCGGCATCGAAGCGAAGAAGTCGCCGATGCGGTTCGCCATGTCGATCAGATTCTGAGTGTCCATGGCTTGCCTCACTTACCCGACGTCGCGTTGGCCAGCTCGCGCTGCTTGAGCAGCTCCAGCTGCTCCGCGTTGAAGCGCGAATACTCTTTCTGCCACTCCGACGGCTGCTCGACCGGCATCACCTGCACGGCGGTCACCTTGTATTCCGGACAGTTGGTGGCCCAGTCGGAGCTGTCGGTCGTGATCACGTTCGCGCCCGATTCGGGGAAGTGGAACGTCGTATAGACGACGCCCGGCTGCATCCGCTCCGTCACCTTCGCGCGCAACACGGTTTGTCCCGCGCGCGACTCGATGCCGACCCAGTCGCCCGTCCTGATGCCGCGCTCCTCCGCGTCGTGCGGATGCAGTTCGAGCCGGTCCTCGTCGTGCCAGCGCGAATTCTCCGTGCGGCGGGTCTGCGCGCCCACGTTGTACTGCGACAGAATGCGCCCCGTGGTGAGCAGCAGCGGGAACTTGCGGGTGACCTTTTCCGGCGACGCAATGAACTTCGTGATGACAAACTTGCCCTTGCCGCGCACGAACGTCTCAACGTGCATGGTCGGCGTGCCGTCCGGTGCTTCTTCGTTGCACGGCCACTGGATGCTGCCGAGTTCGTCGATCTTCCGGTACGACACGCCGTGGAAGGTCGGCGTGAGGCGCGCGATCTCGTCCATGATCTCGGACGGATGCGTGTAGTTCATCTCGTAGCCGAGCGCGTGCGAAAGCATCAGCGTGACTTCCCAGTCGGCGTAACCCGGCACCGGCGGCATGACCTTGCGCACGCGCGAGATGCGGCGCTCCGCGTTCGTGAAGGTGCCGTCCTTTTCCAGGAAAGTCGAGCCGGGCAGCAGCACGTGCGCGTACTTCGCGGTTTCGTTGAGGAAGATGTCCTGCACGACGATGCATTCCATCGACGACAAAGCCGCGGCCACGTGGTGCGTGTTCGGGTCCGACTGCACGATGTCCTCGCCCTGGCAGTAAAGGCCCATGAAGCTGCCGTCGAGCGCCGCGTCGAACATGTTCGGAATGCGCAGACCCGGTTCGGGTTGCAGCGTGACGTTCCACGCGTCCTCGAACTGCGAGCGCACGATCGTGTCGCTGATATGGCGATAGCCCGGCAGTTCGTGCGGGAACGAGCCCATGTCGCACGAGCCCTGCACGTTGTTCTGGCCGCGCAGCGGATTCACGCCGACACCTTCGCGGCCGATGTTGCCGGTGGCCATCGCGAGATTCGCAATGCCCATCACCATGGTCGACCCTTGCGCGTGTTCCGTGACGCCGAGGCCGTAGTAGATTGCCGCGTTGCCGCCCGTCGCATAAAGGCGCGCGGCTTCGCGCACGTCCTTGGCCGGCACGCCGGTAATCGCTTCGGTTGCTTCGGGCGCGTTTTCCGGCAGCGCGACGAAATCGCGCCATTGCTCGAACGCGCGGCCTTCGCAGCGCTCGGCAATGAATGCCTCATTGAGCAGGCCTTCGGTCACGATCACATGAGCAAGCGCATTGACGATCGCCACATTGGTGCCCGGGCGCAGTTGCAGGTGATGCGACGCCTTCACGTGCGGCGTATCGACAATGTCGATGCGGCGCGGATCCACGACGATCAGCTTCGCGCCTTCGCGCACGCGGCGCTTCAGACGCGAGCCGAACACCGGGTGGCCGTCGGTCGGATTCGCGCCGATCACCATGATGACGTCGGCCTTGTCGACGGACGCGAAGGTCTGCGTGCCCGCCGATTCGCCGAGCGTCGTCTTCAGGCCGTAGCCGGTGGGCGAATGGCAGACGCGCGCGCAGGTGTCGACGTTGTTGTTGCCGAACGCGGCGCGCACGAGCTTCTGCACGAGATAGGTTTCTTCATTCGTGCAGCGCGACGACGTAATGCCGCCGATCGAATCGCGCCCGTGCTTCGCCTGGATGCGGCGGAACTCGGAGGCCGCGTAATTGATCGCCTCTTCCCAGCTCACTTCGCGCCACGGGTCGGTGATCTTCGCGCGGATCATCGGCTTGGTGATGCGGTCCTTGTGCGTCGCGTAGCCCCACGCGAAGCGGCCCTTCACGCACGCGTGGCCTTCGTTCGCCTGGCCGTTCTTGTACGGCACCATGCGCACGACCTGGTTGCCCTTCATCTCCGCTTTGAACGAGCAGCCGACGCCGCAATACGCGCAGGTGGTGACGGCCGAGTGCTCGGCCTGGCCCAGCATGACCACCGTCTTTTCCTGCAGCGTCGCGGTCGGACATGCGGCCACGCAGGCGCCGCACGAGACGCACTCCGACTCCATGAACGGCTGGTTTTCGCTCGCGGCCACGCGCGATTCGAAACCGCGTCCGGCGATGGTGAGCGCGAACGTCCCTTGCGTTTCCTCGCACGCGCGCACGCAGCGATTGCAGACGATGCACTTCGCCGGATCGTAGGTGAAGTAGGGGTTCGACTCGTCCTTCTGGTCCTTCAGGTGATTCGCGCCGTCGAAGCCGTAGCGCACTTCGCGCAGGCCCGTCACGCCCGCCATGTCCTGCAGTTCGCAGTCGCCGTTCGCGGGGCAGGTGAGGCAGTCGAGCGGGTGATCGGAGATGTAGAGCTCCATCACGTTGCGGCGCAGCGATTGCAGACGATCGGTTTGCGTGCGCACCTTCATGCCGGCTTCGACCGGCGTCGTGCACGAAGCCGGATAACCGCGCTTGCCTTCGATTTCGACGAGACACAGGCGGCACGAGCCGAACGGTTCCAGCGAATCGGTCGCGCAGAGCTTCGGCACGTTGACGCCGGCTTCGATCGCGGCGCGCATCACCGACGTGCCGGCCGGCACGGTGACGGACTGGCCGTCGATTTCCAGCGTGACGTCCACATCCGCATGACGCGCGGGCGTGCCGTAATCGGTGTCGTCGAAATAGGCGTTGCCGGCGCGCGCCTGCGCCTGCGACTTGCACGCGCAATTGCCGGAGCCGCAGCCGCCCGCGGGAGAGTTGAGCATATCTGACATGGTTGGGCTCCTCGTTCAGGCCGCAGCTTTCGGGGCATCGGCGCCGGCGAGGCCGAAGTCTTCAGGGAAATGGTCGAGCGCGGAGAGCACCGGATACGGCGTCATGCCGCCCATCGCGCAGAGCGACCCCGACACCATCGTGTCGCACAGATCGCGCAGCAACTGCACTTGCCGCGTGGACGTGTCGCCGTTGCGAATCCGGCCGATGACTTCCACGCCGCGCGTCGAGCCGATGCGGCAGGGCGTGCACTTGCCGCACGATTCGATCGCGCAGAAATGCATTGCGTATTGCGCGAGCTCCGCGAGATTCGACGTGTCGTCGTGCACGACGAGTCCGCCGTGGCCGACCACTGCGCCGACCGCCGCGTACGCTTCGTAGTCCATCGGAATGTCCCACTGGCTTTCCGGCAGATAGGTGCCGAGCGGACCGCCTACCTGCACCGCGCGCGCCGGCCGGCCGCTCGCCGTGCCGCCGCCGAAGTCGTACAGCAGTTCGCGCAGCGTCACGCCGAACGCCAGCTCGACGAGGCCGCCTTGCTTCACATTGCCCGCGAGCTGGAACGGCAGCGTGCCGCGCGAGCGGCCCATGCCGAAGTCCTTGTAGTACGCAGCGCCGCGCGCGAAGATGATCGGCACCGTGGCGAGCGTGATGACGTTGTTGATTACCGTCGGCTGACCGTACAGGCCGACGAGCGCCGGCACCGGCGGCTTCGCGCGGACAATGCCGCGCTTGCCTTCCAGCGACTCGAGCAGCGCCGTTTCCTCGCCGCACACATACGAGCCCGCGCCCTTCGCGACGAACAGTTCGAAGCGATGAGCGGAGCCGAGCACGCTGTCGCCGAGCCAGCCGGCCGCGCGAGCCTTCGCGATAGCCGCTTCGAGCGTCGCGATGGAGTGCGGATATTCGCTGCGCACGTAGATGTAGCCGGCGGTTGCGCCGGTCACGACGCCCGCAATGATCATCCCTTCGATCAGCACGTAAGGGTCGCTTTCCATCACGAGGCGATCGGAAAACGTGCCGGAATCGCCTTCGTCGGCATTGCAGACGATGTACTTCTGCGCGGCCTTGGCGGCGCGCACCGTGCGCCATTTGATGCCGGCCGGGAACGCGGCGCCGCCGCGTCCGCGCAGGCCCGATTCGATCAGCGCTTCGCAGGCGGCGTCGCCGTCCGTCTGCAACGCGTTGCGCAGGCCTTCGAGGCCACCGTGCGCGACGTAGTCGTCGATGGAAAGCGGGTCCGTGATGCCGATGCGCGCGAACGTCAGGCGCTGCTGCTTCTTCAGATACGGAATCTCGTCGACCACGCCGACGCGGCGCGCGTGCTCGCCGCCGTCGACAAAACCTGCATCGAACAGCTCTGCGACGTCGCTCGCCTCGACGTTCGCATAGCCGATGCGGCCTTCGGGCGTCTGCACCTCGACGAGCGGTTCGAGCCACAGCAAGCCGCGCGAGCCGTTGCGCACGAGCTCAATGGCGATGCCGCGGCGCGCAGCCTCGGCCTGGATCGCGTCGGCGAGCGCGTCCGCGCCGAGCGCGAGCGCCGATGAATCGCGGGGAACGTAAATACGCGTCATGCCGTCACCTCCACGCATTTGCTGGCGGCCGCGAAAATCGCGTCGAATTTTTGCGGCGTGACCTTGGCGTGCAGCGTGCCGTTGACCATCATCGCCGGCGAGAGCGCGCATTGACCGAGGCAGTACACCGACTCCAGTTCCACCGCGGCGCCGGCCTCGTGCGCCGCGTCGAAGCGGCAGCCGGTATGCGACTCGATGTGCTGCGCGAGCGCTTCGGTGCCCATGCTGCGGCAAGCCTCCGCCCGGCACAGCTGCACCGTGACGGCCGCGGCCGGTTCCGTGCGGAAGTGGTGGTAATAGGTGATGACACCGTGCACTTCTGCGCGCGACAGGTTCATCACGCGTGCGAGCGGCGCGACGGCGGCGGGCGGCACGTAACCGAGTTCGTCCTGAATCGCGTGCAGTACGGCGACCAGCGACCTGCCGGGTTGCGCGTGGCGCGCTACGAGCTCTTCCGGCGCGATGGCGATGAGATCGTCCAAGTGGGGGCTCCTCCAAAGTCATATATGCACTTGTTATTCATAATGCGTGCACTTATGCTTCGTCTATTCGATATGGGATAGCCGAACGATAGGCGGGCGAAACGGCCGACGCAATAGGAAATGCCTGTACATATATGATCAGAATCGAGTGCCACGCGCAACTAATATTGAAGGGCCCGGACGGCCGGGAGGCAAGCCTGTCGGACGTCGTGCCGCTGCTCGCGCTCGTCAACGAGTCCGGCAGCATTGCGCAGGCGGCGGCGCTTAAGGGTTTGTCCTACCGTCACGCGTGGGGCTTGTTGCGCGGAATCGAGGAGCGTCTCGGCGGTCCGCTGATTGCGAAGGAGCGCGGCCGCGGTTCCGTGCTGTCCGACCTGGGGCAGGCGGTGCTGCGCGCGCAGCGTCTGTGCGGCGAGCGGCTCGACGGCAACATGCAGGCGCTCGCCAGCGAAGTGGCGAGCGATCTGAACCGCTGGCTCGCGCCGCCCGTGGATCACGTGCGCATTCACGCGTCGCATGGCTATGCGGTGGCGGCGCTCGTCACGGCGCTCGTTGCACGCGAGCTGCCGGTGGACATCAAGTATCGCGATGGCGTGGATGCGGTCAGCGCGCTCGCGCGCGGCGAATGCGATCTGGCCGGCTTTCACTTGCCGCTCGGCGAATTTCGCGCGGCGTGCGCCGACACGTACCGGCGCTGGCTCGATCCGCAGCGCCACGTGCTCGTGCATCTGACGCGGCGCAAGCAGGGCCTTTTTCTCGGCAAGGGCAATCCGAAGCGGATTGCCGGCCTGTCCGATCTGTCGCGCGACGACATCCGCTTCGTGAATCGCCAGCATGGTTCCGGCACGCGCATGCTGCTCGACCTCGCGTTGCGCAAGCTGGGCATCGACCCTGATCGCGTGAACGGCTATGCGTCGGCGGAACTCACGCATTCGGCGATTGCGGCGTTTGTCGCGAGCGGCATGGCGGACGTGGGCTTCGGTGTGGAACCCGCGGCGCATCATTTCGGGCTGGATTTCCTGCCCGCCGTCGACGAAGACTATTACTTCGCCTGCGACCGGGCGCGGCTCGAGCGCGCGCCGCTGTCGGCGGTGATCGAACTGCTGCGTGGCAGTGCGTTTCACGCGAGCGTCGACCAGTTGCAAGGCTATGATCCGAGCGAGTGCGGCAAGCTCGTGGATCTCGACGCCGGGCTGAGCGGCGCGGGCGCGTAAGCGCTGGTAAACATCAGCGCGCACATCCGCGTGCGCGGGCCGCTGCGGCTGGCTTTCGTTTGGGATACTCTCTAAGCTTTCCGCCTTTTGCCCAACTGCGCGCATTGCCGCGCTTCGAACCGATATGAAAGTTCTTCTACATGCATGTGCCGCGGCCGCGTCGGCCGGCTTGCTTCTCGCGACCGTTTCCGTCGCTTTCGCGCAGAACTCGCCGGGCGTGCCGGGCGGCATTCTGCAAGACCAGTTCCGGCTCGCTGAACATCCGCAAATGCCGTTTGCCGCGTCGGCACCGTCGGACAAGTATCAGTCCGGCAAGAAATCGGCGATGCGCAAGCGCGGCGACCTCGGCGATCCGAACGGCTGCAACCTGCAGTGTCCGAAGGACTAAGTTGGGCGGCTGGCTGCAGCTCGCTTGGGTTGCATTAATCGTTGCATAGATTGTTGGACGAATCGCTGCATGACTCGGGACGCCGGCGCTTTGCCGGCGTTTTTCATTGGCCTCAGTTCGCCTCGCCGCTCGGGCTAGGGTTTCGCCGTGTGCCAGACGTCCTTGAAGCCGTCTCCTTTCATGTCGCCCGCCTGCTTGTCCGCCGCGTAGCGATAGAGCGGATGCCCTTTGTACGCCCACTGCTGCTTACCGTCCGCCGACGGAATCAGCGTCCAGTCGCCGGACGGCTTGTCCGACGGGCTCGCCACCGCAGCGGGCCAATAGCTCGTGCAGCCGCCGGTGCAGGCGCTCGTGCCCGGCGTCGTGTCTTTGTCGAAGGTGTAAAGCGTCATGCCGTCGGCGGTGACGAGGCGACCGTCGACCACTTTCGGAGGCTCGGCAAAAGCGCTGTGTTGGAGCGCGAGGAGGGCGACGCAGAGGAGGGTCTTACGCATGATGGGGCTCCTGTTTTTCGTGTGTTTCGTGTCTTTCGCGTGAGTGGGCATGCGACGGGGCATGCGTGCACGCGTCACCCATCAACGGATGAGCCGGGGCGTTTATTCCCCTGGGACTGCATCTTTGTGCGTTGCCTCGACTTCCCGCGGCGGTGGCGTGGCCTGGAGGAGGCTACGCTCGCTTTTGGGAACAACCATATTCCGTTTTGAAATCTACGGTTTTCCGGGATGGTGTATCCGGTAAGTTCATTTTGTTTAATGTGAAATTTCTGATTCTATGCATGGAAATTTCCAAGATGCTTTCAGTGAATTTTAAAATGTCCGTCATTTATATCGATTGTATTTGTCTTGGCGTCGATGTCGGTTATCGCCGCGCAGCATTCGGCCTCCGTGACAACCGAGGCAGGCTAAAGTGCGCGATTGCGCTTGAGTTTAGCGCACACCGGATGCGCCCGTTTATTCGATGGTCCGGTTATAGCTGGATGAATAATAAAGTGCAAAATTGTGTCAAGGTGATTTTTGATAAAAATTCCGGTGCTAGAATTCGCGGCACTCGATTGGGTCATTGATTTGCTGGTTGATTAACCGGCTGTTCAATGGCTCGTGAGTGATCCTATTAATTCAATTCACCAGGTAAACAAAAAATGCAAAAGATCAATCGCAATGAGCTGGCCAAGTCCACGGTTGCCGGTGGTTGCTGCAAGAGCAGCTGCGGGACTAGCAAAACGACCCAGCCTCAACCGCTGAAGAGCGCGGCTCCTGTGGCGCGCAGCTGATGCTCGCCGTCGGGACAGTGCCGGGGGCGCTGTCCCGACGGGCGTGTCAACATGAATATGAGGCTGCCGGCCGTCTTCTTACGCTTCTTTGTGTTGCTGCGCGACGGGTCAGCCCGCGCCAGGTCATGGCTTAAGCACGCGGCGATTGCCCGCTTGCCGCTTGCATCGATCGAACCGCTTGCCGCCACCCTTTGGAGCATCGCTGCGCTTGCACGTGCGCGCACCCGTTGGGAGGGCATGTGCCGTCTGGATATAGGCCGGAACGTCCTCAATCTGACGTTGCCCCGCTCCAGCCGCGTTGCTGCCGGTCGCGTTCGCGAGCGCCTGATCGACCAGCGGATCTATTTCGGCCGGCTGGCGCGCGGAAAAGAAGCATGGCCGGATTTGCAGGCAGTTGCATGTGCGCTCGCCGGCAAAATCGCTCAATTGCGTGCGGCGGAGCCCGAGCGGCCTGTCATCGTGTCGCCGTTTCACTATGTATCGCAGTACGCGAACATCTACGTGATCGACGAATTGCGGGCGCTGCTCGATCTGGAGTCGATCGCCGTCGTGTCCGGCGTGCCGCGCAATCTATATGGCGACGATCAGGCGCTTATCCCGGGTGTCACCGTGCTGTATACGTACGGCGAGGACGACCGCAACGGCCTGGGCCTTCGCGTCGCGCGGGCGTTGAAGCGCAGCGGCGTCGCAGTGCTGTTTGCCGACGTGCCGCCTTTTACGCTGCACCGGTATCCGATGGAGACGGTGAGTGTCTCGATGTTCGGGCGCGACGCGCGCATTCATCACGGCGTGTTTCGCCTTGGCGCCCAATTCGACGCGATCTTGTTGCCGTTCTATCTGCGTTTTGCGCGCGGCCGCTTCAGTGCGGAAGTGTTCGACCCGTTGCCGCTTGCCATGGCAGGCGCACCGCAACAGGTGGCGCGATATATCGAAGCCGCGGTGGCCGACAACTACGCGGACTGGCTGGTCGCCGGGCATCCGTCCATGTATTCGTTCGCGCCCGCCCGCTGAACCATTTCGACGTCCAGCGGCTTCCACGCATCCGGTAGGAAGGCCGCTTGCACCGCATTTTCGCTGCACTTTTCGCGAGCACTCGCAACAACAACCCGGCTCGCATCCGACGGCAACAACTTATGCAACCTACTCATCTCCCGCAGTTCAGGGACGTCTCCTGGCGTTGGCTCGCCTATGTGGCGTCCACGCTCGTCGTCGGCGCGGTCGTTTTTGCGTTTGTTCACGAAGTCGAGTTGAAACAGGACGTGCGCGCGGAGATCGTGTCGCCGTCGGAAATCAAGGTTCAGGGATTGAGCGGGCTTGTCTCCGAGATTTACGTCACGAGCCCGGCACGGGTCGAGCAGGGCGCGCCGCTGTTCCGGCTGGAACGCGATCTGTCTCTGGCAAGCGATGGCCGGCAGCGGCCGGCTTTCGACGAACACGCGCGCGACGAGCAGATCCGCACGAGCGAAGCGCAATATCTGCAGCGCAAGGCCGATCTGTCGGCGCAACTTGACGCTGCGCGGCTCGCCGCCGAGAGCCGTCGCGCGGAAATTGCGGCACTCGACGAGCAATCGGGCCAGAACCGGCAACTCGCCGCGGAAGCGCAACGCGCGCTCGCGCGGCTCGATTCGGTGTCGGATTACGTCACCGCGGACCGCATCGAGCAGGCGAGGGCGCTGACCCACGAGACGAAGGTGTCGGTCGCGCAAAGCGCCGCGCGGCGTCAGCAACTCAACGCCGAACTGGCGGCGACGATCGCCACGCACGCGAGCCTCGAAGCGCAACTTGCCGAACTCTCCGCGCGTTACGCACGCGAACTGCAGGACATTCGCATGCGCTTCGAGCAGATTCGCCAGGACGCGACCATTTCTGCGCCGAAAGCCGGCGTCGTCACATTCTCCGGCCTCGTCCGCGGCCGCACGCTTGCGCCGGACGACGTCGCGCTTGTCATTTCAACAGGAGGAAAGCAACCGCTGCGCGCCGCGTTGCGCATTCCTTCGCGCCGGCGCGGCTTCGTGCGCGAAGGGCAGGTGGTGCGGCTCAAGCTCGACGCTTTCCCGTACGCGAAGTTCGGCAGCTACGCGGCTCGCATCGATTCTATTTCGCGAACCACGGTGCGTTCGGCCATCTCGCCGACCGGCGCTTCGGGAGCGCACGGCGGCGAGGGCGATTACATGGCCTGGGCCACGCTGAGCGACGACCAGTTCAAATTCGAGCGGCAGCGCTTTGACATTCTGCCGGGCATGACGGCGACGGCGAGCATCGTGATCGAGCGCCGCACCATCGCCGAATGGGTGCTCGCGCCGCTTTTCCGCATCCTGCGGGGGTGACAATGCGCGCCATCTATCAAAATGAAGTCGCCGAATGCGGCTACGCGTGCCTGGCCATGGTTCTGTCGCACTTCGGCCGCGCTGTCGAGGTGCGCGAGTTGCAGGCGTTCAGGCCGATCTCGGCGAACGGTTTGACGCTCATGGACCTGTACGACGTCGCGGTCGAATTCGGTCTCGCAGTGCAGGCGTACCGTTTTGACGCCGGCGACTTGCCGGCCATCAAGCGCGGTTCGATCCTGCACTTCGGCGGCGCGCATTTCGTGGTGTTCGAGAAGTGCGCTCGCGGCTATGTGCAGGTTATCGACCCGGCGAGCGGACGGCGGCGCATCGCCATGGACACGTTCGTCGCGAATGTTTCAGGCTATCTGCTCGAATGCGCGGCCACGCCGGACATGCCGCGTGCGCGCAGCAGGTCGCGCGTGCCGCAGGCGCTCGCTCGGGTGCGCTCGCTCAATCCGCAACTCGCCGCCCAGATCGCGAAGGTCATGTTCGTCGCGCTCGGCAGCCAGTTCGCAATCCTCGCCATGCCGTATCTCGGCAACCTGCTGCTCGACGACGTGGTGGCCGCCGACAACCTTAATCTGCTGAACGTGCTCATGCTGACGTTCGGCGGCATCTTCGCGACAGGCGCGTTGAGCCAATACGTGCAGACTTATCTCGTCGAGCTTCTGCACGGTTTCGTGCAGATGAACATGACCGAGGGCATTGTCGCAAAATTGTTGCGCAACCCGATCCCGTATTTCGAGAAGCGCCACGTCGGCGATCTGTTCGCGCGAGTCAAGGCGCAGGACGAAATCAGCGTTTTTTCGACGCGCACGGCGATCTCGGCGGCCATCGACATCGCCGTCGGCATGCTCGCTCTGGCGTTGATGCTGGTGCAAAGCCCGCAACTGACGCTGATTGCGTTGTTGATCTTCATGATCTACGTGGCGGTGGCTTTTGCGCTTTTCGCGCGCATGCGCGACACGCATGCGCTCGTCCTCGAAGAATCGGCGCGCTGTGACGACACGCTCATTGAAACGATTCGCGCGGCGTCGCTCATTAAACTGTCGCAGGGCGAGACGCGGCGTACCGCAATGTTCATGACGAAATACCGCGCATACATCGCGGCGCTCGTGCAGAACAGCCGGCTCGCAAGCGCACGCGACGCGATTCTGAAGCTGATCGACTATGCGGACATGATCGCGGTGAGCTGGTTCGCCGCGCGCCTGATGCTGGGCGGTGCCATCTCGGTCGGTGTGTTCTATTCGTTCTTGATTTACAAGTCGTTGCTGTCGGAGCGCTTTGCCCGGGCCGTCAACGCGGCGTTCGACTATTTCATGCTGAGTGTGCCGGTCGCGCGCGTGAGCGATATCGTCGATTGCGAGGCGGAGCGCTATACGCCGCCGGCCGACCTGCATAAGGCCGTCGAGGTGCGCAGATTCGAGCGCATCGACGTGCGCGGCATCACGTTTCGTTACGGCGTGTCCGATCAGCCTGTGCTGAAAGACGCGAGCATCGTGATTCGGAGGGGCGACAAGATCGTGATCACCGGCGCGTCGGGAAGCGGCAAGTCGACGCTCTTCAAACTGCTGGCGGCGGCCGAGCCGCTGCAGGAGGGTGAGGTCGCGTTGAATGGGATCGCCGCTTCGAATCTCAGTGTCGACGAAATCCGCCGGCATGCGGTTCACATGCGACAAGGCGATCTGATCCTGCATGGCTCTATTGCGGACAATGTGTCGCTTTTCAGCGGCAATGCCGACGAAGCGCGGATTCACGCGTTGTTGGACGACGTCGGTCTGCTCGCCGATGTCATGCGTTTGCCGATGCGCACGCGCACGGTGATCAGCGACACGATCGCCAATATTTCCGCGGGTCAGCGCCAGCGTCTGCTGCTTGCGCGCGCGTTGTACCAGCAGCGCGAATTGCTGCTGCTCGACGAGCCGACTTCCAATCTCGACCCCGCGTCGGCGCGGCGTGTCGTCGACTTGCTGCTGCGTCTGGATCGCACGGTCGTGGTCATCACGCATGACATGGCGCTGGCAGCGGCGTTTGGCACGCGTTATCGGCTGGTCGACGGCCAACTGCTCTGCGAGGCCCGCGAAGGCGTGGTGGTGAATGAATAAGCGCGCGTTGACAGGTGCATTGGTCATGCTCGCGACGGTGGCCTATGCCGGAGCCGCCGCTGCAGTGGACCTGCTTGGCGTCGTCGAGCGGAGCACCGATCATGACGCCGATCTCGCGGCGTTTCGGGCGGGTTCGAGAGCGGCGGGGCAAGCCGTGCCGAAAGCGCGCGCCGCGCTCCTGCCGCAGGTGGTGGGTGGGTGGGGGCGGGCCTACAACAGTGTGGTGACGGAAGGCCTCCCCAACACCCACTACTGGCAAAGCGGATGGACCGTCGTGCTCACCCAGCCTGTGTTCGACTGGAGCAAATGGACGACGTACAGGCAGGCGGACTTCGTCGCGGCGCGCGGCGCGGTGGACTTCGCGCGCGCGAGGCAAGCAGTCATTTTACGGGCAGTAGAGGCATACTTCGACGAACTTGCTGCCGAAGACGAAATGACGCGCGCGAACGATTACGCGGCCACGCTCGATCTGCACCTGAGCGAGTTGGTCCGCAAGCGGCGGGTGGGAGAGGCGACGGTCATCGACGTGCGGGACGCCGAAGCGGCACGCGAGCAGGCGCAATTGCAACAACAGGACGCGCGCGACGAGGTGCACTTAAAGCGGCTGGCGCTCGAGCACCTCACCGGAGAGCCGTTCGAGGCGCTCTCGCGTGTTTCGGAGGCTGCCGGCCTGCCGGGACTCAGTCCGCCCGATGTCGAAAGCTGGGCGTCCCAGGCGGCGGCCCACGACTACACCGTGCAACAGAAGCAGGTCGATCACCATATTGCCGAGCTTGAGGTGGAGAAGGCGCGCGCGGCGCGGCTGCCGGTCGTCAGTCTGACGGCGAGCCACACGCCGGCTGGCGCTGCGTCGGGCTATATGCGTCCCACGACGACCACGACGGCGATGCTGTCGGTGACCATCCCCATTTTCGAGGGCGGCGCGAACACCGCGACAATCGACGAAAAACTGGCACTGCAGGATAAGGCTCAAGACGAGCTGGTCGCGGCGACCCGTACAGCGGGCGCGAGCGCCCGCGAATACTGGTCGCGTTTTCATGCCGGCGTCGCGCGGGTCGACGTGCTGTCGCGTGTGGTGCAGAGTTCGCAGGCAGCGTTGGATGCGACCAAGGTCGGCTATCGCGTGGGCAGCCGTGCAAGTACGGATGTGTTGCGGGCCTCGGAGGCGTATTTCGCGAATCGGCGCGATTTGATTCGTGCGCGCTATGCAACCGTGATGGCGCTGCTTCAGTTGAAGGCAGCCGCCGCAAGTCTCGACGTCGACGAGATCGCGCGCGTCAATGAGCTGTTGCTGAATGGGGCGGTGGGCGGTGGGATAGTGGCGGATGCCGAGGCGGGCCGAAAGCCGGCCAGCGCGGAAGTGAAGCAGGGGGTGGCGCCCGCAGACGCGCGTCATTCGGCGCCCATCACGAATATGCAACCGGCGTTGGCGGAAGCGGACACGCGACGGCCAAAGTTCGACGCAGACGTGTTGCGGGCACTATCGGCCATTCGTCCGTGAGCGTCGGCAAGCCGCTCAAAGTAAGGCGTGTCTTGGGCAAGCCCTGTATCCGCACGGCGCGCCCGACCTGCAAGTCGACGCGTTCGCAACGGGAATCCGGCGTCACCATGAAAAAACCCCGCCCGGCTGGCGCCGTCGGGGTCTTCGTCAATGCGCTGCCCATGGCAGTGCCGCAGTGCCGCGCAGTGCCGTTTTGCTGCAAGGTGTCTGGTGGAGGCGGCGGGAATCGAACCCGCGTCCAGAAGCACTCTACGACCAGTTCTACATGTTTAGTTCTGTCTTTTGATTTAACCGCAGTGACGCGGACGAACACGCTGCACTACGGCGATTCACTAGATTTTCGACCCGGACGTCGTGACTCCGTCAAGGCTTAACTGACGTATATGACCTCTGTCGGTATTGCTACCGGTCTTGCGACACTAGCCCGTCAGTGAACTAGGCAGAGGACGGCGGCCCTTAGGCTGCCAGTGCGA
>Ga0209759_1000301_pt1 | contig 67978 bp, 63 predicted proteins | sample AraplaCL_Col_mMS_FD_184261 | JGI IMG/M metagenome (GOLD analysis project Ga0209759, IMG submission 184261) | Arabidopsis root microbial communities from the University of North Carolina, USA - plate scrape CL_Col_mMS (SPAdes) (version 2) | ecosystem: Host-associated > Plants > Roots >...
CCGGCTTCCGCTTCGCGCAGGAAGCCGATGATCTGCTCTTCGGTAAAACGCTTCTTCACGTCCAATCTCCGTCGGTTGAGGGATTGGACTCCAAATCGTCGCGCTACTCAAAATCGGGGGGACGTCGGCCGTATAGAGCGCCTCAAAGGCCAACTCGCAAATGTCGACTCTTCTACATGGCGTGAAAGATTCAAGTCTGACGTGGAAGAAGAGGTAACACAGGTAAAAAAGGTGTGGGAAGCCACATGGAAGGAGCAATGCGACGGTAAACGGTTAATCGAAGATCTATCAAAATCGGTAGTTTTCCAAACAAAAATTCGAAACTTTAAGATCCGTATGATCAAAGAGATGGCCATAAACCAAGCGGACGGATGGAAGACTATTGAGCGTCAACTTAGAGGGCTATTTTCATAAGACATCAACCTATCAATTTGACTGATCGGAATGTCTAACAGCGCAGCGCTGGGAACAGAAATCATGTGCGACGCCGATCGGGACGTCCGGTCCGGGTACGATCCCTCATCAGGGCCATCATTGATTGCGCATAATGTATAGAGGTGACATTTTCGGCACTTTGCGCAGTGGCATGTAAGTACTGAGCTGCGCTCGCGTTTTTCGTGGTGGCCACGAACATCAGTGCAACGCACGCAGCTGCTTGCGCAAGCCGAAGCCACACCTTTCGTGCTTCTGGGTTCCGTGCGCGATCCGCTTCAATGAGCGGAAGCCAGTGGGCTATGGATTCGCCTGTTGCTTCGCACATGCGAGCGACACTTTCGGCGTCGGGGTGAGCACGTTCGTGCCGCCAGTTGTTTACTGCTGACGGCTGTACTTTTAGTGCCCTGGCTGCCGCACTGTCAGACGCGTGCTTGCATGTTTCTATGTATTTGTCAAGCAATTTGTTTGCGGCGTTCATGTTCCAAGACCCTTGACAGAAGGTTTACAAGGGTACTGTAATCCGTCCGACTTCCAAGGGTCTTGGAAGGTCAGGGGAACAGGGATGCATATTGCCGCTCCGCTTCGCGTTGAGTACCGAGTTCTTGCAGAAGTGTTTTGCGCCGTCGCCTATTGCGACGGTTCCCGCGTCTCTGAAAAGCACGTTGTAGTTGGCGGGGTAGGGCATAGCGCTGGGCAGTCACGCGCTTGGGCATCCGCATTTCTTGACGGTGTTCGTAACGCGCCTTTGGTTGCAGGGGTGCGTTCGTGATGTTCTACGTGCTTAAGCGGGTTATTGCCGCCGTAGTTGTAGCGGCGGTCCTTGCGTTCGCGCGACGTCAAGGGTGGCTGTGATGGGGGGCGTTCTACATCCTGTTGTGACTCTGACGTTGACGCCGGAACAGGCTTCTCGTGTGGCTGCTGCGTTGCATTTTGCCGCTCGTGATTTGTATCGGAATTGTGGGCGCGAGCAGGCCGGTAATTATCTCGAGACCTACGAAGTGGTCGTTGAGCAATGTCGTCGTCAGGGAGTCCCGGCATGAGGCACACGCAACCGCTGAGCAGTGATGAGCAGTTGGTGGACGTCGCCATTCGTAAGCGCGGTGGCTCGCATTCAGAGCAAGACCGGGCACTGACTTTGTATCGCATGGCACAACGTCGCGGTGACGTAACGCGTTACGTGCATCTCGAACGTGTGGCTGACCTGATGTTGGGGGAGGGCGCTCATGTATAGCGCGTGCTCATTCACCGTCATCCAGCAGCAGCTTCTTTGGGCCTGCGCAATTGTGTGGATTCCTGGCGTTGCGGGCTGGTTCGCAGTCGGCGCGATTGTGCGGTTGACGGCTTATTGGAGAAGGGGTGCATGAAAATCCTTTTCGCGTTGTGGCTGCTCGTTGTGATGGTTCGCGGTGTGCGCGACACGTTCCGTCTTCTTGGCTGGATATGGCGCAAGTTGACGGGGAGGGAGTACGCATGAGCGTCGCACCTGTGCAGCGTCATATGTCGGAGTCCGCAACGGATTTCGAGAAACGCGTTGTCGAGCATTGCGCACAGCTCGCGCTGCCGGCCGCTGATGTGGCGTCGCGGGATGCGGCGGCGGTGTTCGCGGAAGGCGTCGTCGCCGGCTTGTCGATCGCTCTGGCTGCTGCGCAGCGCCGCGAGCGCGTTTCGGATCACTTGCGCCGCTGGGAGTCAGCGTTGGCAGTACGTCTTGAGCGGGAGCGTCGTCATGGTCGTTAGCGAGTATGTGCAGGTCCAGTGCCGCCTTCTGTTGGAGCGGGCCGAGTTGCTCACGGCCACGCATCCGCATTTGAGTGCTGCATGTGACGCATGCGTGCTGATGCTGCTTGATGCTTCGCAGGCCGATGGTGTTGAAGTCGACCACGCGGCGGCAGGCTTGGCGGGCTGGGGTGCAATCGATGATTGACGGTCCCGCAGTCGATCTTTGTCCGCAGGCGGTGCTTGATCGTCCGCTAGGTCGGCAACCGGCGTTTGTGCGTGCGGTGTTCAACCCAGCGATACGCGCCATGGCGGCGATCCGTGCATGCGATGCACGCGAATACGTCGCGCAACAAAACGCGATCGACGCACCCTTTCAGCAGATGGCGCGCGAACGGTTCTTTGGGCCTGACGCTCTTGCTGTTTCCGGCTCGCGCGCCTCCGCGAGCGAAGCGAGCGGAGCCGCGCGAGCCGGCGCTCTTACGGAACTTGACCCATCTAAAACAAAGGCGGGAACGACACGCGAAGTGGTCGAGATAGATGTTTATGGGTCACGTGTTCGTCGATTGCAGAAAGCAGTGCAGAACTCCGCGCATATCCTCGATACGGAGGCGCATTTAGGTGGTGAGTGGCAGCGTTGGCGACGCTTGTTTGTCACGCTTACTTACGCACGTGTTGACGAGTGGGAGCCTGGTCATATACGTGCTTTTTCGCGTTACGTCCGTGATTGGTTTCGTGCGCGTCGGGTTTGTATGCGGATGGTGTGGGTCCTGGAGATGCAGAAGCGCGGTGCTGTGCACTACCACTGCATGATTTGGATTCGATCCAAGGACTATTTTCCGAACCCACATAGCGCCGGTTGGTGGCCGCACGGTTTCGCGCACGTTTTGGCGAGCAAGGTGCAGATTAATCGTCCGGTCGCGTACATGGCGAAGTACGCGAGCAAATGCACGGTCGCGCAGGCCATGTCGATTCCGAAGGGTGCACGCATGCACGGCGTGTGCGGTTTGAAGTCGGAAGGCAAACGTGTGGTTCGTTTCTGGCGTGCGCCATTGTTCGTGCGCGATGCGCTGGGCGGTGCAGCAGATATTCGGAAGGTCACGGGTGGTTATGTCGACAGGTTGACCGGTGAATTGGTGTTGAGTCCGTGGAAGGTCACGGTGTTGCCCTCTGGAAGGGTATTCGCATGGCGGGAGATGCCCGTCGAATTGGAGATAGCAGTATGAGCAAAGAAATGAAGATCGATGTGCTTCCGCGTGAACCGGAAGCAGCCACGTACGAAGGCAACGGCGTGGTGCGTCATTACTACAAGCAGTGGGCAACGATGACTGTTGACGGTCTGCCCATGTCGTTCGAATTCAGTGCAGACGAACCGCTCCCGGCGGGTCCGGCTGCATTGGACGCGCGGTCCTTCAGCATCGTCAATGGGCGACTGCAAGTCACGCGTCCGCGCTTGATTACGTTGGTGCAGGCGGCGTCGAAGGTGACGCCTGTGTCCAAGGCAAGCGCGTAACGGGAGGCGCGTGTCATGGCTGAGTGCGTGACTCTCACAAGCAACGGCACGTTGATGGATGACGGCCCGGTGTCGGCGTCATCGACGTCCGTGAATTGCGCGGGTTACGTGCTTATTGATGGCACGTCCTACGGCGTCGTGTATCCAGTCGTGCAGGCAGCATATGGCGTGCCGACTGCTACCGAAGCCGTTGGTTGGTTCGTCGGAATGTGGACGCTCGTAGTGTTCTTCTACGTGATTGCACGTTGCGCAGGAACCGTTATCAACATGATCAAGTGAGGTGTTTCCATGTTCAAGAAAGAAGGGGTTGCACGTAAGCGTTGGGTGGGCGCGTTGCTCGCTCTGAGTCCGGTTGCTGCCTTCGCCCAGACGGGCGGTGCATTGTCCGGTCTGACGAGTATCTGGTCGAACGTCGATCAGGCGTCGGTCATTGCTGGCATCCTCGCTGCAGCGGCGATCTTGGCTGCGGTGAACTTCGCCGGCTTCGGCGTGAAGCGAGCCACGCGCATCATCAAGTGATGGTGCTAGGGCAGGGCGGTTTTGGCCGTCCTGCTCTTTTTCTGTGAGGGCGTGTTATGCCAAACGGTGTAGGGCAATGTGGCATCGGTTCGACCATGAATGCGCAGGGTCAGTGCATCGGTACTTATTACGGCATGGGCGATCTTCCGGGCCTGCTCTCGCAGATTTCGCCGTCGCCCGTGGTTCAGAGCATGGTGGCGGCCGGTTCGATCTTGGCAACGGTCGGTTTTGCTGTTTTTGCAGTGCTAGCGGTCGCAACGGTTCGTGGTCGCATGGAGAACGCGCGCAGGATGAGAGAAGCCGATGGGCGTGCAGCGAATCGCTTGTATCGAAGTTACTACCGCGAGTTTGACATGGCGGAGTTTGGTCAGCGGATAGCGGAGGTGCAGGGCGAGGCAGAGTTAGATGCCGAGGATGACGCGGAGGTCGACTCGGAAGCGGATAACGAAGACGTGGAGGCACGCGAATGATCTGGGACTTGCTTTTTGCGTTCGTAGGTTCACTTTGTGGTTGGGCGACATGCGTGGGACTTCAGAAATGAAGATCTTTCGCGCCTTCTTGCTCGCGCTTCTGGTGTTGCTGCTTGGCGCGACGTTTACGGCTTCTTTCGCTCAGACGTCCGGGTCTGGTACTGATGGTGATGCAGCTAATGCACAGCAGTGGCAGCTGTGTAATGCATGGGCGCCTACGCGAGGCTATGGCCCGTGTTTTTATGTAGCGAACCCGAATCCGGCTGCGGGTGGTCCTGCGTATGGGTGGGCGTGTGCAGGCGCGTCGTCCTCTTCGCCGGATGCTTGTTGGGCCTTGAATGGTCCTTACGATGCTGCGCCTACGTGTACGGCGGGTTTTATTCCGCCACTAGGTTCTCAGTTGTTGTACTCCTCGTCGACGGGTGTGGAGTCGTACCAGGGGTGTTGTACGTCGTTGATGCTTGGTGGCCCTAACTCAGGCATGCAAGTGGAGACGGGCGCATCGTGTTCCGGGTCGGGCACTTCGGCGCCGGCGACGAAGGCGTCGGAGACGAGTAATGCTGATGGCTCAAAGACGTGGTGCGATCAGATTTCAGGCAAGTGCGTTACATATAATCCCAATGGCAATGGTCCCGCTTCGTCGAGTTCCTCTAACGGTTCGACGGACTCTACGTCTCAGACGAATACACCGGCGTCTTCGTCAAGTAGTACCAGTACCAGCAGTACGTCAGGCACAACGTCCGGTTCTGGCTCGGGTGGTACAGGGTCTGGTTCCTACTCGGGCACGACGACGACGAAGACGACGACGGATAACCCTGCATCGTCCAGTTCGACAAGCACCAAGTGTGATACGGGCGTGTGTGATGTAGGAAACGCTGACGGCAACGTCGGCACGCTTTACACGGCCAGTACCGATACGCCTTCTAGCGTGTTCGCGTCGTTTCGTTCGCAGGTGTCGAATTCTCCGATCGCAACAGCAACGACTGGGTTTTTTAGTGTCAGTGCATCAGGCGCGTGTCCTGTGTACACAGCACCGGCGACGGCGTACTGGCCTGCGGGCTTGACGTTTGATTACTACTGTCGGCAGGAATTCTTGCCCTATTTTACTCTGGCGGGTTATGTGGTGCTCGCAGCGGCGGCAGCTTATGCGTTTAAGATCGCTGTCTATTAGCGCGACCCTCGTGTTCGTGCTTGCCGCGCTGTTTCTCTCGGCGGTGATGCCGCGCGCTGCTTACGCGCAGTCTTCCGGGCAAGGTATTACGTGCTCTACGGTGAATGGCGTGTATGTGTGCACCCAGAATGGCACGGGTGGCTCGATTTGTGTCACGGATGACAGTACAGGTACGCAGACGTGCGAAAACGTGGTGAATGGCGGCACGTCGTCGGGCGGCTCCTCATCGCTCGGTACGGGCTTGGGCAGCACGAATCAGCAGCCCGTCAGCGCGGGTGGCACGGGCTGGCTAAGCAAGCTCACGAACTGGATTGCTTATGCCATCAATACGGTGTTCGATGCCGTAGTCGCTTTCCTCAAGGACATGGTGACGTACGTGATTGCCACGGTCTTGGGTTTGGTGTCGTCGGCCATCTCTGCAATCGGCACGCCTAGCTGGCTGTCGCAGTATTCGTTACAGAGCATCTTGCAGCCCACGCTCGGCACCTTGGGCTTCTTTCTGGCGGAGTTCCAGATACCGCTTGCTCTGGGCCTGATCGGCCTCGGCTATGTGTTCCGGCTGCTGCGCAAGTTCCTCACCTTGTTCCAATGGTGACTGTCTACTTCACTGTCCATCGTTCGTCCCGGCATTGTTCTGTAACGGGTTACGAAAACAATTGTCCTTGCCGGAGGGGTGAAGGGGTTTACCCCTTCGGATACGCTCTTTTGCTGTCGGAATGGCCGCTCCCTGTCCACACGACCCTCCTGGGTCGTGCACGGGTAACCCTCCTCCCATCAGGGCACACACCTCCCTGCCAAACCGCTTTTTACGAACTCTCGCTTGCGAGAACGATTGAACCGCGCAGCGCCGCGATCTTTCGTCTGCGGTGTTTTGGCTCGACGAGTGCCCGTGGGGCACTGCCTGGGGAAGCGCTTCACCGGGCGAACCGCTTTTTGGTTCGTTCGGGGAAGTGCGCTGCTTTTCAAGTGTTCGAAGCGAAGTAACTGGGTGCAAACAGCTTCACCGTTTGCACAAAACCTGTGGAGAAACTCTCATTCGAGGAGGCTCTTATGCTGGTGTTTAACGAAGGGGTGCCGCGTTCGGGCAAGTCCTACGATGCGGTCAAGACACATGTGATTCCCGCATTGCAGGCGGGCCGTCGTGTGTACGCGCGGCTCAACGGGTTGAACGTGCAAGCCATTGCGGAGTACATGCAGGTTCCTGTCGCGACGATCGAGCCGCTGTTGTTTCAGGTGCCTACATCGGAGGTGCGCAAGTTCTTTTGCGCACAGCGTGACAAGTCGGGACAGTGGTCGATTTCGGACGACTTGAAGGATGCATTGTTCGTGATCGACGAGGCGCACGAGTTTTACGTGGCGTCACGTAACGCGATCGAGCCCGAAGTGGAACAGTTCTTCGCGTTGTGCGGGCAGAACGGCATGGACGGCGTGCTGATGTCGCAGTTCTACCGGCGCTTGCATTCCTCGGTGCGCGTACGTATCGAGCGCAAGAACGTGTTCCAGAAGCTCACGGCGTTGGGCATGGAGGGCAAGTACACGTTGCGCCAGTACCAGACGACGGAGCCGGATAAGTTCGTGCTGATTGACACGACGGTGTGCACCTATGACCCGAAGATTTTCCCGCTCTATCACGGCTATGCGCCGGGTGCGGGCAACACGGCGGTGTACAAGTCGGGCGGCGTGACGATCTGGAAGCGGCTTGCCCGCTATGGCGTGCCGATCGGCCTCTGCTTCATCGCGGCGGTGTGGTATTTAGCGCATGAGGTGTCGACGGGCGGCCGCAATTTGGTCAAGACACAGCCTCAGTCGGGAACGCATGTTGGAGTGCCTAATGGTGTGTCGGCGCAGCCTGGGCCGGCACAGGCGTTTCCATCGCGTGCAGTTGCGTCACAAGACGATCGATCTATGCCGGATGAGGTGCGCTACGTCTTTGACCTGTGCAAGCAGGCGAGGCCGCGCCTAGCGGGCGTAGTGGACGTTCCTGGCAGGCTGCCGGCAGGCGTGATCGAGTGGCCGAAGGATGAGGGGAAGGGCACCGTGCAGGATCGTCTCACGTTCGATCAGTTGCGTGATCTGGGTGTAACGATTCAGGTGCACCAGTACGGCGTCAAGCTGATGTGGCAGAAACAGGCGGTGATCGTTACGTCCTGGCCACTGACGCGTCCGATGGAAGAGCGTCAGAGTACAGAGGCGCGCTCTGGTGCTGTCGCGTCATCGGGTGGCGTCGAGGGTGCATCGGCGGCGGCGGCGTCTGCAGGATGGAAATCGTCCGTCATGGCCTCGGACTATGTGCCGCCGGAGCTAATGAAGCGCCCGGAGTATGCGCCGCATACGCACGGTTAAATCGTAACGCGTTACATATTCCGTATCATCATTTCATTTAAGTAACGCGTTACGATATGATGCATTACACTCGGAGATATCGTAATGCGTGATGAAAAAGACCCTGGAACGATCGAGATGCCTCTTTCTCGGAGGCGTGGCCGTCCGACTAAGCACGGTGAGGCGATGTCGCCGGCAGAGCGGATGCGCAACTATCGTTTGAGCCGTAGGCATGCCGCGATGGCGTCGTATGGCGCAGAAAAGTGGCGCGAGCTGTCGGACGCTGCTCTCGTTGATGCGTTGCGCATTGCGATGGGCGAGGTGGACCGCAGGGCGGTACGTACGATCACGCGCATCATTCAAGAGCGTTATTGCAATTCGTAACGCGTTACATATAATTCCGCGGGATCGGGGTGAAGGGGTTTACCCCTTCGGATACGCTCCTTTGCTGTCGGCATGGCCGCATCCCTCATACACGGGCCTCCTGGCCCGTGCACCTGTCCCTTCATCCAGTCAGGGCTGACACCTCCCCGCCAAACCTGCCTTTGGGTTTATGCTTTCTGCCGAACAGGGGAGGGATACCATGGCTCGAAAGCGAGGGTTGCCGGACTGGGCGTATTACCTGATTGCGGCGCTGCTGACGTTACCGACGTTGCCGGTGTACTGGTATTTCTTTACGCAGCATGTCTCTCGTGATCCAGTGCAACCTGCGCAGGCGGTTGCGCCGCAGGTTTCCTCGATTGCTACCCGCGTCCCTTCGCCGGTGATTGTTTATGGCGAGCGGTTGCCTGCAGGTTACGCCTGCGCGGGTTCTCAGGGCTTGGTGTATAGGCACCGTGTGGTGGATGGCGCGGTTGTGATCGAACCTTTGTATCAGGGCGGCCAGTTGGTGCATTGCGATCGTTCGGCGGAGGGGTCGGTGGTGCTCCGCGGTCAACTGTCATGCCTGAGCTCAGGTTTTGTGATGGAGACGTTCCCTGATGGTCACGCTCAGGTGACGGACGTTCGTTGTAGCGCGGTGTGGCACCGTTGACCCAGCGCACAAAGAACTCGAGGTTCTCGGGCTTCAAGCCTGGCTTGGTCCGATAGCTCCAGCCAGGCGGAACGAGTTGATCACCACGCATGCGCCAACCGCGCCATGGCCCTTGGAAGTCGTGATGGCAGTAGAGCTGGTCCTGCAGCAGTTGCGCGATCTGCTGCAGGGTGACGATGCCGGAGGGTGTGGTGAACTGTTGTTGCGCGTCGTCGTAGTGCCAGTTCAGGCGACGGCGGGGCTTAGCCATGAACGCGTTCCGTGCGGGTGGGAAAGCAGACGAGCAAACCGCATGCCAGCGGCACGGACGCGGGCTAGGAATTTCCTCAATTGCGCATAATGTATATTATGTAAAATTCTATTCGCAGCCTCCGAAACGTTGGCAAGCTGTCGTCATCCCAGTTAACCGTGTCACCGACCCAATTGGCCATGCCGCTCCGCGTAACAGTCAAGTCGAGTGCCGTCGTGTTAGTTGATCACGCGCCGCCCAAGACGTAGTACGTCGATCGAGTTGCCCCGGCCCCAAGGATGGCCGGCGCCATGGCGTTCAACGCATGCCGTGGCGCCACGAGACCCAGCCTTCGTAGACAGATTGAACAGCCGCTGGTCGTTATCGTCAGAAACTGGCGCGTACCCCCGCACTTGCTCGCCATCCGCCTGCCACCGCGGCGGATTTGGACACCTGCCCTGCTTCGGCAAATACGCTCCAGCGCCCGGCCAGTGCAACATGTACGCCTGCAGCCACTTCACCGGCCGTGCCATGCCGCGAGGGCAAGGTCACCGGCACGGAACCGCCGTCGAGGGATGCCGTGACGTTCGGGCGACTGCTCACGGAATGGACGGCGGACATACGCAGATAGATGTCGCCCGTGGTCGATGCCGCGCGGGCGATCGCCTGGCCGAGCAGCACGCCGGCTCGGGTGAGGAACGTATGGTTGCGGCTCACGTCGAAATGCACCTGATCGCTGGCGACATAGCTGCTGGACCCGATCGAGCCGTAGGCGGCTTGCACTTGCGGTTCGATATAGCCGCCATCATCAGCCTGGTAACGCCATCCGGCGCGCGCGGAGACGCTCGCGGCAAGCGGACGATAGTGCCCCAACGTGCTGCCGAACGCATCCGTCGAGGTGTAGCTGTTGCGTAATTGGCCTACGCGCGCCACCGCATCGGCAAATACGCCTTGGCGGGAACTCCACGTGTCATAAACGCCGATCGAGTCGCCGCGCAAATCGGCGCTGCCGTTCTGCAGGCTGGCATGGGATTGGGTGTGTGTGTAAACCAGCCCCAGCGCGTTGTGGCCGCCATCGAATTCGGATGTACGTTCCGCACCGAACGATGCCTGGGTTCGACGTTGACGATAGCTGCGGCCTTCGCTGCTTTGGCCGGTGAAATCGCCGGTATCCGTATCCACCCACACCCCGGAAGCACCGGATAGCTGGCTCAGGCGACCCGATTCACTGCGGCGAGATACAGCCTGATCGTCGATCTGCCAGACGTTGGCAAGCGCAAGCGCCGCATCACCCGCAACCAATACGCCGGTGGACGGCGTCACCGTGGCGGTGCTGGTAGCGGGCGTCGTCGGTGGCGTGCTCGAAGTGCTGCCGCCAGTGCTCGCCTTACTGCCTGTACCCGTGCCAGCACCACTCGGTGTCGTTGATGTACCAGAACCTGATGAGGGCGGCGTAGTCGTGCCAGTCGTCGAACCGCTGCCCGTACTGCTGCCGTTGCCGAGAATGTCGATGCTGGTAAGCAGGATCTGCTTGCGATCGGCGCTCAGGCTTACCACCGGCACGTACGAGTAACGCACCAACGCATTTTCGTAGGTGGTGCCCCATTGGCTGGTCAATCCCGCCGCGCCCAGAAAGCTCGCCGTGCCCTTCGCCGCCGCACTTGCATCGACGATCACGATGGGTCTGGACGCGGCGATCGTTACGCCCTTCGCGATCGCATTGGCATTGACCCACGACGTATCGTCCAGCACCGGGTCGTAAGCGATGCGCACGTTCTGCGTGCCCGTGGCGTTGAACGTCGCGATGCCGGCGCCAAAACTGACCCGGTCCGCCTGCGCGTTGCGGATGTCGCTCAACAGCGTGAACGTGGCGCCATCCGTGAGATTGACTGTGGCGCCGCCGGTTGAGCTGTCGACGCTTAGGCTGCGCAGGCTATGCGTGGGCACGCTGCCGGGCGCGAAGGCACCCCAACTCGCCGCCAGGTCGATGCCGCCGCCGCTGCCGAGTGCAAGGCTGCCGCTGCCGAAATCGCTGGCGAGCGCGCCGGAGCCGCCGGGCATCCAGCGCGCGCCGTTGGCGAAGGCAAGGATAGGCACGCCCGCGCTATAGGTAGCCACCGTAGTGCCGCTCCCCACGGTGCCGCTACCGCCCAGCACCATGCCTTTGAGGAATGACGCGCTATTGTTGAAGTTGAGCTGCGTTGTGCCGGTGTAATGCTTGCCGGCGGCATCGACCAGGTTATGCGTCACCACGTCGCCGTCTACCATGACGGATTGGCCGCCCGCCTGATTGACGCTGAGCGGGCTATCGTTGCCGTCCGCCTCGTTCCATATGGCATAGCGTCCGCCGCTGCCGGTATTGCTCACCGCCACGTCCAGGCCACCGGCCAGCGTGACAGTGCCGCCTTGGTCGGCAAGGCCGTAGACGTTGCAAGCCGCGCAGTTCACGCTCGCACGCAGGACCGCCGTCTTCGCGGCGTTGGTAAAGGTCATCAGGGTATTGTTCTCGACCGCGTAGCTATTGGTCACGCCGCTGACGCTCAAGTCGACGCCGCCGTCCAGCGTCACGAAACTGTAGGTGTGGCCGTACATGGCGCTTAACGCGGTCGGCAAGCCGAACGGCGTGTAATTGGTGGTGTTGGTAACCGTCACTTTCAGGTCGCCGCCAACATGAAAGCGCGCGGAGGCATGGGTGTCGTCCACACCGAAAGCCGAGCGCGGACCATCGGCGGTGATGGTGGCGTTACCCTTCACATAGATGGTGCCCTGGTTGCGGATGCCCATCACTGTCGAGCCGTTCGACGTCGCGGCGACATTCAGATCACCATTGACCGTGAGCCGGGTATTGACGTTGTCGTTATAAATGCCCTGGACAGTGTCGTTGGGCCAATCGCCATAGCTGACGATGCCCAGATTGCCGTTGAACACCACGTTGCCGGTACCGCCGCCGGAGTTGTAGATACCGGCGGTGTTGGTGCCGGGCCCGTGGTTCACGATGGTGGTGTCGCCGTTGACGGTGAGGAAGCCGCGGTAGATCCACAGGCCCTGGCTCCATGCCTTGGTCTTTACATTGACGTCCAGATTGCCGTTGAAGGTGGCTGTCCCGCGATCAAGGTGCAGACCCTGCCCCTCCGATCCGACCACCCACTGGCCGTTGACGTACATCCACGGGTCACTCGTCTGCGCGATGGCCGACGTGTTGCCATTCACCGTCAGGTTTTCGCCTGCCCCCACGTCGAAGGCGTGCGCGGACCCGAACGAGCCCGCCGCCGGGCGGATGGCCGATAGCGTCAACGTGCCCTTGCCGTCGGCACCCACCTGAACCACAACCTTGGACGTGCCGCTTTGCAGGCCGATGCCGCTGACGTTCTGCGCGCCGTTCGCGGTCAGGCTGATGCTGTCTCCGTCGGTGAGACGATAGACAAGATTGCCGTTGGCGTCGGTGCCGCTCTGGTAAGCAGCATCTGCGGCCGTGCCGGTGAGCGTGGTGGTGTAGACCGTCGATTTCGCCTTGCCGGCCGTCAACGCCGCCAGGGTCGCCATGATCGAGACGGGTATCGCCTTGCGCCGCTGCCGCATGCGTACCCGTTTCATCGCATCGTTGTAGTTCGCTTCCACCGACAACTGCCAAGCCTCCGGCAGCTGCGCGAACAGATAGGGTTGTCTGCGGTAGTAACGCCACAGTTCGATGTTCGATGCGTCGATCTTTTTGCTCATCATCGTGCCCCCTGGCTGATGCGCACACACCTGTCATTTAAGGACGATCATCTGCCTTGCTGACAGGCAAGCCCTGGCAGATTCATCACTGTGCCGCGTAAGTACCACGTCGAACGAACCAGTTCTTGCGCGAGATCGCATGGATGTGAATCCAATCACACGGGACCGCTCTCGACTCTTATCTGCGCAAGTAGTAGCGATGTGCGCCGGGACAATTCCATGCCATTTGAGGCCGCGCAGTCACTCTTGACACGCCGCGTGCAAATCGAGGTATGGACCGATGAAAATTCGGACTCATCGAATATCCAAATCGATATCAATAGCGAGGCGAATTCACACTCGAACTGCGAAATGCATCGTGAAATATCCAGCCGTCGGCATGTGCATTTCTTCGCAATGTCATGCCTGGCCGCTAGGAATAGAGTTGCGTGCCAGGAACAACGCAGCGCAAGCATCGTGCGCCACGTCAGCATGAAGCAAGTCACGCATTTTGTCGTAGTGCTGGAGAACGAAGCTGCGGCATGACACGTCGCCTGTCTCATCAATCCAAAAGCCAGCTGCATCTACGCCAATCCCGGCATGGCCGTCAAAAAAACCAGCGGAGCAGTCGCGGCTTGGACCGACGGCCCGTCTGCCGCGGCATGCCCTGCCCGCTTTCTGTAAGTCATGCGCCCTTGGAACACATACTTGAGGCTGGCGCCCACGCTGCCATGGCGACAGTCATGTTGCGGATGGCCGTGAAGGATTCGCTGATCCGGATCAAGCGGACCTGACAGTGCAACGCCAGGTGCAAACCAGTTGATCTGGATCAGGATCCTTAAGGCGTGGGCTGCGCACACTCGCCGTATGAGAAGCACCCCACCTGCACCCGAATTCGATCCGGTACTGATCGCCCGCTACGACAGCCACGGGCCGCGTTACACCAGCTATCCGACCGCGCCCCAGTTCAAAGCTGATTTCGACGAGCGGGCATTGCAGTCAGTGATCCGCGATTCCAACGAAGAACCGATTCCGCGACCGCTGTCGCTCTACGTGCATGTTCCGTTCTGTACCGGCCCCTGTTTGTATTGCGGATGCAACCGCGTCATCACCCGCGACGTCGGCAAGGCCGATCGATATCTGGAGCGGCTGTATCGCGAGATCGAACTGATCGCGCCCTTGTTCGACCGCGACCGTCTTGTGCAGCAACTGCACCTTGGCGGCGGCACGCCCAATTTTCTGGATCTGCCACGCATGCGCGAATTGATGGCGTCAATGGCGCGGCACTTCAATTTCGGCCAGGCGCAGGAACGTGAGTTCGGCATCGAGCTCGACCCACGCTTTGCCGATGGCGATTATGTGCATGGGCTGGCGGAGCTCGGCTTCAATCGCCTCTCCGTCGGCGTGCAGGATTTCCATCCGGACGTGCAACGCGCTGTCAATCGCATCCAGAGCGTGGCGCAAACGCGCGAGGTGCTCGACGCCGGCCGCGAAGCGGGTTTTACCTCCACCAGCATCGACCTTATCTACGGCCTGCCGCGGCAAACGGTGGCCGGGTTCGAGCAGACCTTGGAACAGGTCATTGCCTTGGCGCCCGACCGTGTTGCCGTGTATGGCTACGCGCATCTTCCGGAGCAGTTCAAAGGGCAGCGGAGGATCGATGCTGCGGAGCTGCCCGATGCGGGCACGCGGCTGGCCTTGTTCGGACGTGCATTGGCGCTGCTTGGCGATGCCGGTTACGTGTATATCGGCATGGACCATTTCGCGCGCGAAGGCGACGAGCTGGTGAACGCGCAACGGAATGGCACGCTGCAGCGGAATTTCCAGGGGTATTCGACGCATGGCGACTGCGACATCGTCGGCCTCGGCGTCAGCGCGATCGGCCGCATCGGCGACAGCTACGGCCAGAACGCCAAGGATCTGGTCGGTTATTACGCGGCGCTGGACGCAGGGCGTTTACCGATCGCACGCGGCTTGCGGCTGGATGAAGACGACCTCATCCGCCGCGATCTCATCGGCCAGCTGATGTGCTACGGCGAACTGGACACGCGCGAATTCGGCGCACGCCACCGTTTGATCTTCAGCGAATACTTCGAACCGGAATGGGCGCGGTTGGCGCAATTGGCGCGCGACGGTCTGGTCAAGCTGGACATGCCGATGATCCACGTTACCGCGCGCGGCCGGTTGCTGTTGCGCAATATCGCCATGTGCTTCGACGCCTATCTGCGTGGCGGGCGGCATGCCACCGGCTATTCCCGCACGATATGAGCGGCGGCGATACTTGATCAGTGTTGCCTTAAGCTCACGCCTTCTTCGGCGTATACGACGTGCACCACCCTTTCGCATTCACCGCTTTGCCCGGGAACAGCTGGCAGGTGCCATAGCCCACGTCCGGGCCATGATAGAACTGGCAGTTGGCGCAGGTGCTGCCGGCCTTGTACAGCGCATTCTTCGAAGCGTTTGCGTCTTCGATGTAATTCATCGCCTTGGCGGTGGGGTCGGCATCGGTCAGATGCGGCAGTTCATCGGCATGCGCGCGTATCGACAGGCCGCCCATGCAGGCGCCGCCCATGGTGAGCACCACAAGCTGCAGGAATCGCCGGCGTGATTGGATGGATTCATTGGAGCGTGACACGGGCGTTCTCCCGCTGAGTACCTGGTAGCCAATCTACCTGCCCAACCGGCCGTTCGTTTGATCCAGATCAAACGAAACATTTTCCAGGTGCGCAAGCTTTTCCCAGCTTCTTTCGAAGCGTGCTCGCGGTTCATTGCGGCGACGGCAAATGACATAAGGGGAAAGAACATGGCCTGCGAAAACACTTGCATGTGGATGAGGACGAAACCGTTTTCCTATTGCGGCCTGGCCTTCCTCATCACCGCGCTGGTATTGCTGTTGCTGCCTGCCACCGGCCATGCCGTGCCGGCGTTCGCCAGGCAGACCCATCAGCCATGCACGGCCTGCCACATCGGCGGCTTCGGACCGCAGCTCACGCCCTTCGGGCGCCAGTTCAAATTGATGGGCTACACGCTCTCGGTAGGCAGCGACACCAAGGTACCGCTGTCGCTGATGGTGGTCGAAACCTATACGCATACCGCCAAGGCGCAGACCTCGCCGCCGGCCGATCAATTCGGCAGCAACAACAATACGGAACTGCAACAGGCCTCGATCTTCGTCGCCGGCCGCCTTGCCCCCAACCTCGGCATTCTCGCGCAGGGTACCTATTCGCAAAACGGCGGCCTGCTGGGGTGGGACAACAGCGACCTGCGCTATGCCAGATCCGCAACCTGGGCGGGACGTCCGGTGATCTGGGGACTTTCGCTCAACAACAATCCCAGCCTCACTGATGTATTCAACACTGCGCCGGCCTGGCAGTTTCCGTACATGTCACCGGATCTCGCGCCCGGCGCGCCGGCCACGCCGATCCTGATGGGCGGCCTTGCCCAGCAAGTGTTGGGCCTGAATGCCTACACGCAGATCAATAACGCGCTGTATCTGGAAGCCGGCGCTTACCGCTCGCTGTCGCCGGCCTTCCTGCGTGACGTCAATGCCGACTTCACCGGGCGGCTCGCGGGTGTTTCGCCTTATGCGCGCGTGGCTTATACGTGGAATCTTGCCCATGGGAATCTTGAAGTGGGCGGTTTTCTGTTCAACACCGCACGCGGCCAGGTGGGAACCAGCGCGCAAGGCAAGGCGGTGGCGATGGCCGGGCCCACCGACAAGTTTCGTGACCTTGGCGTGGATGCCAGCTATCAACTGTTGAACGGCAGTCATCACATCGTCACCGTCAACGCCCTGTACCTGACCGAGCAGCAGCAACTGGACGCCACCTATGCTGCGGGCGGCTCCTCCAACTTGCACAACAACCTGCACGCGCTCAATGCCAACGCCAGCTATTGGTACCAGAACACCTGGGGCGTCACCCTTGGCGCATTCGCCGACGATGGCAGCAAGGACCTTACGCTGTACGGCAATAACGGCAGCCCCAATACCCGTGGCGGGATTGCTGAGTTGAATTGGAATCCCTTCGGACAGTCCGATTCCTGGGCGCAGCCATATGCGAACGTGCGCCTTGGGTTGCAGTACGTGTGGTACACGCGCTTCAGCGGACTGGTGTACAACGTGGACGGCGCCGGAAGGCGTGCGTCGGATAACAACACGCTTTATTTCTACGTGTGGCTGGCGTTTTGATTCAGCACGAATGATGGCTCCCTCCCCTGCTTGCAGGGGAGGGAACTCAAGGACATCCGCCACCAGAATTCCAACAACCGTCATTCCAGCGAAAGCTCACTGCTTTCCGGAGAAAGTCCCTGCATGTCTTGCAAGAATGGCAAAAACGTTCGTCATCCCAGCGAAAGCTGGGATCCAGCGACTTATAAAGCGTCAAAGGCGCTGGATGATTCGCTTCGCTCATCCCTTCGGCGCCATCCTTCGGATGTTCTCCGCGCTGCGCGCTACGTCCAGCTTTCGCTGGCATGACGAATAGGAAGCTTCTGGCGAGCTGACGGCTCACTGCGTGCTCTTAAGGATATTTCGCCTCACTACCCGCCGAACACCACACCGTTTTCCACACCGCGTCGCCTCGCTCCTTCACGTGAATCTGCGCATCGCTACCGGCAATGACCCGGTATTGCGCCATTTCGCGCGCGTGCACGATGGCGGAGGCAAGGTCCTCGTGCACCGCCAGGCAGTGCGATGCCGGCCGTGCGCAGATCATCCATTGCTCCCGTTCGATCGACGCGAATTGGAAAACGAAAATATAGAAATCAATGACATCGGCCGATGCCATCGGCGTAACCCTTCGTGTTTGCAACGCTTGAGTGTTGCCTGTCGCGGGCGGGACGACTTGATCTGGATCAATTGGCCTGAAGAACGTCCTGCCGGGACAAGGAAATGGCCTGCCCCTGCTCCGGCACCTGGCACGCCACGCCCGCCTTGTCCAGGCACTGTTCCATCGCATGCATGCCGCGCTCGTATTCGCCGTGCACCAGCAGCACGCGCGTGCGTCGCGCCGTACCAAGCCAGGCCAGCAAGGCGCCCTGGTCGGCGTGGGCGGAGAAGCCGTTGATCGTCCACACCTGCGCCTTCACCTGTACGTCCTCGCCATAGATGCGCACGCTGCGTGCGCCGTCGATGATGCTGCGCGCCAGGCTGCCATGGGCTGCATAGCCGACGAACACCACGCTGCAGCGCTCGCGCCACAAGTTGTGCCGGAGGTGGTGCAGTACCCGGCCGCCTGTGCACATGCCCGAGCCGGCCAGGATGATGGCGCCGCTTTCGATGTGGTTGATGGCCATGGATTGGGCCGTATCCCGGCTGAAATGCAGGTTGGGCATCGCAAAGGGATCGTCTTTGCGCAGCACTTGCACAAACGCGTCACCGAAGCATTCGGGATGGCGGCGGAAAATCTCGGTGGCGGAAATCGCCATCGGCGAATCCAGGAAAATAGGCACATGCGATGGGATCGCGCCCTGCTGCATGCCCTGGCGCAGGTAGTAGAGAATCTCCTGCGCACGCTCCAGCGCGAAGCTGGGAATGATCACGTTGCCGCCGCGGGCCAGCGTCACGTCCACGGCACGGTACAGCTCGTCCACCGAATCGGGCAGTGCGCGGTGCGGGCGATCGCCATAGGTGGTTTCCATGACCACGTAGTCGGCTTCGGGGGCCGGCACCGGATCGCGCAGTATGGGCCGGCCCGATTGGCCGATGTCGCCGGAAAAAAGCACGCTGCAGGCACGGTCGCCGGTCTTCAGTTTCAACAGCACCGATGCCGAACCGAGAATGTGCCCGGCATCGAGAAAGCGCGCCTTGATGCCATCGAAAAGCACCATGTCGCTGCCGTAGGCGACCGGTTCGGCAAAGTAATCCATGGCATGCAGCGCATCGTCCAGGGTGAACAGCGGCTGCGCCGCCGATTCGCCACGCCGCCGTCCGCCGCGTTGGGCGCGGCGCGCATCTTCTTCCTGCAGGCTCGCCGCATCCAGCATCACGATGCGCGCCAGATCGCGCGTGGCGCCAGTGGCCAGGATGCGGCCGCGAAAACCTTCCCGCACCAGCTTCGGTATGCGTCCGCAATGATCCAGGTGCGCGTGCGTGAGCAACAGCACATCGATGCTGGCGGGATCGAAGCCGAACGGCGCCGCGTTGGCGTTTTCCTGTTGATGGCCGCCCTGGAACATGCCGCAGTCGATCAACAGCCGCTTGCCGTTGCATTCAAGCAGATGGCAGGAGCCGGTCACTTCCTTGGCCGCGCCGTGGCAGGTATAGACGATGTCCGTGCGATTCATGCCGATGCCCTGCCTGCGACCGCGTCCGTCCAGCTGCCGCATAGTTCGATCACCGCGTCGGCCACCGGCTTGCTGATATCGATCTGCGTAGTGTCCCGTACGATGCTGTTGCTGGTGACGAGCTGCACGCCCGGCTCGCTGCGGAAATTTTCCAGCGCGCCATCCGCGAAAACGCCATGGATCGCGACGCATACCGGCTGGCTCGCACGCTGGCGGAGGTGGCGCACGGTCTGCAGCATGGTCTGGCCGCTGGCGATGATGTCGTCGAGCAGCACGGGCGTATGCCCCGGCCATCGATCCAGCTCCGGAAAGTGGATCTCCACCTCGCGGTCGCCGCGGCGCTCCTTGCGCGCAACGATGCTGGGCGCGCACAGCAGGTTGGCGACGACGTTCACCCACTGGCCGCTTTCTTCGTCCGGCCCGACGATCAACGGCCGCTCCACGTGCGTGGCGATCCACGCCGCCAGTTCCGCGGCCACGTGCACCACTTGCACCGGGCGCGGGTAAATGTCCGCAATGCGGTGGTAGCGATGCAGATGGGGATCGACGGTGACCAGCCCGTCGAAGGTGTCGTAAAGCCAGTGGCCGAAGATCCGCGCAGAGACCGCCTCGCCGGGATGAAAGCGCGCATCCTGCCGCATATAGGCCAGATAGGGCGCCACCAGGCATACGCGCGACGCACCCAGTTCGCGCGCCGTGGAAGCGGCCATCATCAATGGCCACAGCTTGGCGTCGGGCCGATCCAGCGTGCACACCAGGATGGCGATATCGCCGGGTGCCGGCGCGTCCATCTGCAACAGCGTTTCGCCATCGGGAAAGCCATGCACCGACAGCGCGCGCCGCGGATAGCCGCACTGGCGCGCCAGCGCCTCGGTAAATACCTCGTTGCCGGGCATGGCGTAGAGCGTGTTCATGCAATGGCCTCCACTTCGACGATGTGCGCGTGTCGCGATACGTATTCCATCGCATAGGCGAGCTCGCCCGGGCTTTGCGCATGCACGGTAAACAGCGGTTGCCCGGCGGCGACGGTCTCGCCCAGATGGACGTCGAGGGTAAGGCCGGCCAACGGCGAGGCCGGCGCACCCGCGAGTTTTGCCGCGCGCGACAGGCGTCGGTTATCGATGGCGGTGATGTGGCCATCACAAGGCGCCGGCACGGGTTGTTGAAAAGCCGCCCTGCCCGGCACGCGCATCCCGCCCTGCGCCGCGCAGATGGCCTGGAAACGCCGCCATGCACGGCCGGACGCCAGGCAGTCGCTTGCCGCACTATGCGACGTTTCCGCGGACGCGGCGCCACCCAGTTCCAGTACGGCCGCTGCCACATGCAGCGCATGGGTGCGCAGATCCGGCGGCGCATGCGGTTCGTTGCGCAATACGGCCAATACGTCGTGCGCCTCCAGCGCGGGGCCGATGCCATGGCCGACCGGCTGTGTGCCGTCGCTGATCAACACGCGCACGCGCAGGCCGAACACGGCGGCGACGCGCTTGATCAAATCGGCCAGCGCCTGGGCCTCCAGCAGGTCGCGCACTTTTGCCGTGGGGCCGACCGGTATGTCGATCACCACATGCGTGGCGCCGGCAGCGATTTTTTTCGACAGCACCGATGCCACCATTTGTCCGACGCTGTCGATATCCAGGGCGCGCTCGATGCGGATCAGCAGGTCGTCGGCCGGCGCCAGGTTCATCGCACCGCCCCAGGCGATGCAGCCGCCGCAGCTTTCCACCACATGGCGCAGCTGCGTTTCATCCAGATCGACCGGGGCGAGCATGGCCATCGTATCGGCCGTGCCGGCCGGTGAAGTGATCGCGCGCGAGGAGGTCTTGGGCATGGTCAATCCCATTTCGGCCGCGATCGCCACTACGATCGGCGTGGTGCGATTGCCGGCCAGCCCGCCGAGGCAATGCTTGTCCATCACGCACGGCCGCCGCCAATTCAACTGCGCGCCGGTCTGCACCATGGCATGCGTCAGGGCGACCACTTCATCCAGCACCAGCCGATTGCCGCTGGCCGCCGTAATAAAGGCCGCCATCTCGATGCTCGAATAGCGATGCGCGACGATGTCGCCGACGATGGCACGCAATGCACCGGCATCCAGTTGCTTGCCGAAGATCTTCGCGCGCACGTGGGCCAGCGAGTCCACACTCGGCGGATGTGCCAGGATGACGCGCTCGCCCGCCTGCGGATGCAGCGACAGCCATGCGGATTCGGAAAGGCCCGCTTCGTCCTCGGCCAGCCAGCCGGGCTGCACCAGGTTGAGCGCCGCCAGGATCTCCCGCTCGCCCACGCGCACCGAAAGACGCGAATGCGGGCCGAAGCCCTCGCTACGGCAGATCGGTGAATTTCGATCGAGATAGACGACGTGCTCATGCCCGGTATCGATGCCGAGCCTGCGCACATGGCTTGCTTCCAGCCGAGGCCTGGCAAAACCGGCTGCGGCGCTGATCCGCTCTGTTGGCGAGGGCACGTTGGCTTTTTTCCAGGGAAGACGACTGCAGTGTGCCGGCAGGCCAAGGACGCGGGCTTGATGCTGGTCAAGAGGACCTGCGCTCGCCTTGTCAACGGCGCCATTGATCCAGGTCAATGGGTGTCACCCGCTTTTTCGGCATGCTTCTTCTGCGGTCAGGGAGACGGACCGGGCGCTCCAGGGTTCTTACGTTCCATGGGCACGCGCTGATCTGGAGACCGCACCTTCCGTCGCCGGCGTGCCCCCAGCACGCAGCGGCGGAAGGTTTTTTGTGCGGAATGCGTGCATGCCAACGTTGGGACTTGATTGGCGTCGAATCTCCATCGCGCGAACGATGGCTCCCTCCCCTGCGCGCAGGGTAGGGCTGGGGTGGGGCTGTCCGAGCTTGCCGCATCGTTGAACTGCATCGCGAGGTTGCTTCACCCCACCCTAACCCTCCCCTACTACACGTAGGGGAGGGGACGCATTCCGGCACGGTTTTAGGGAACGACGTTCCCACACGTCCGATCCGCATTGATGCACATCAAGCTGCACCCTCGCGCAGCGGCGTAGATATAGCGGAACGCCAAAACTCAAGGACGCCGTGCTCATGTCAAACACACTCTCGCAGCAGCAATTGCAATGGCTGGACGCCTACTGGCGCGCCTCCAATTATCTTTCCGTCGGCCAGATCTACCTGCGCGACAACCCTCTGCTGGAAGAGCCGCTGCAGCGCGAGCACATCAAGCCGCGCCTGCTCGGTCACTGGGGCACCACGCCCGGCCTCAACCTGCTTTACGTGCATCTCAATCGCCTGATCCGGCAGCATGACTTGAACATGCTGTTCGTCACCGGCCCCGGCCATGGCGGACCGGCGCTGATCGCGCAGACCTATCTGGAAGGTTCCTACACCGAGCGCTATCCGGCCATCGAGCGCAACCGGCATGGCATGGCGCGATTGTTCCGGCAGTTTTCCTGGCCCTATGGCGTACCCAGCCACGTGGCGCCGGAAACACCCGGCTCCATCCACGAGGGCGGCGAACTCGGTTATTCGCTCGCCCACGCCTTCGGCGCAGCGTTCGACAATCCCGACCTGATCGTGGCCTGCGTGGTGGGCGATGGCGAAGCGGAAACCGGCGCGCTGGCCACCAGCTGGCATTCGAACAAGTTTCTCAATCCGGCCCGCGACGGCGCGGTATTGCCGATCCTGCATCTGAATGGCTACAAGATCGCCAACCCTACCCTGCTTTCGCGCATCAGCCGCGACGAGCTGGTCGATCTGTTCCATGGCTACGGCTACGAGCCATGGTTCGTCGAAGGCAGCGATCCGCGCATGGTGCATCAACATCTGGCCAATGCGTTGGAAGGCATGCTCGCCAGCATCCGCGCGATCCAGCAGATGGCCCATGCCGGCAACGGCAGCACGCGCCCACGCTGGCCGATGCTGATATTGCGCACGCCCAAAGGCTGGACCGGTCCCAAGACCGTCGACGGCGTGGCGGTGGAAGGCACGTGGCGCGCGCACCAGGTGCCGCTGGCGCAGTTCGACCAGCCCGAGCACGTGGCCCAGCTCGAAGCCTGGATGAAGAGCTACAAGCCCGAAGAACTCTTCGACGAACACGGCCAGCTGCGCGAGGAACTGGCCGCGCTGGCGCCGACCGGCCACCGGCGCATGGGTTGCAACCCGCACGCGAACGGCGGCGAATTGCTCAAGCCGCTGGCCCTTCCGCACTTCCGCGAGCATGCCGTCGCCGTGCCGCAGCCGGGTGTGGTGGAAGCGGAAGCCACGCGCGTATTGGGTACGTTCCTGCGCGAAGTAATGCGGCTCAATCTGGACCAGCGCAACTTCCGCCTGTTCGGTCCGGACGAGACGGCATCCAATCGGCTGGACACGGTCTACGATGTATCCGGCAAGGCGTGGATGGCCGGCATCGAGCCCAACGACAACCATTTGAGCGTCGATGGCCGCGTGATGGAAGTGCTCAGCGAACACCTGTGCGAAGGCTGGCTGGAAGGCTATCTGCTCAGCGGACGGCACGGTTTCTTTTCATGCTACGAGGCGTTCATTCACATCGTCGATTCGATGTTCAACCAGCACGCGAAATGGCTGAAGGTAGCCCGCCACATTCCGTGGCGCGCGCCGGTGGCGTCGCTCAACTACCTGCTTACCTCGCACGTGTGGCGCCAGGACCACAACGGCTTCTCGCACCAGGACCCGGGCTTCATCGATATCGTCGCGAACAAGAAAGCGGAGGTGATCCGCATCTATCTGCCGCCGGATGCCAATTGCCTGCTGTCGGTAGCCGATCACTGCCTGCGCAGCCGCGACTACGTCAATCTGATCGTGGCCGGCAAGCAGCCGTCATGGCAGTGGCTGGACATCGATGCCGCGGCCAGGCATTGCGCCGCGGGCGCCGGCGTATGGGAATGGGCCAGCAACGACGATGGCGATCCGGACGTGGTCATGGCCTGCGCCGGCGACGTGCCCACCGTGGAATGCCTGGCCGCCGTCACCTTGCTGCGCGGCTATCTGCCGGATATCCGCATCCGCGTAGTGAACGTGGTGGACCTGATGGTGTTGCAGCCGCAATCCGAACATCCGCATGGTTTGTCCGACCGCGACTTCAATGCGATCTTCACATCGGGCAAGCCGGTGATCTTCGCTTTCCACGGCTATCCGTCGCTGATTCACAAGCTGACCTACCGCCGCAGCTGTTCGGACCGCATCCACGTGCGCGGCTACAAGGACGAAGGCACCACCACCACGCCGTTCGACATGGTGGTGCTCAACAATCTGGACCGCTACCAGCTCGCGCTGGACGCCATCATGCACATCCCGCGCTTCGGCAAGCATATCGGCCATGCGATCGAACGTTATTGGTCGATCATGGAACGGCACAAGCTGTACATCAGCGAGCACGGCGAAGACCTGCCGGAGGTGCAAAACTGGCGCTGGCCCACCCACGGGCTGGCTGGCACACAAGCCATAAAAGCTTGATCGAACAGGGCCTAGTTGATCTAGCTCAAGGCACTCGGGCCGGAACTGCCTCACATTCGGCCTCAGCTTGGGACCCAGGGGGCCACCATGATCAGTGCAACGCATGCGCCTGCAAAGGCGCACCTTATCGGCGGCGGCATTGCCTCCCTGGCAGCCGCCGCCATCCTCATCCGCGACGGCGACATGCTGGGGTCGCACATCATCGTTTACGAGGAAAATCCCAACCTGGGCGGCAGCCTGGATGGCTGTGGCTCGGCCGAGCGCGGCTATGTGATCCGCGGCGGGCGCATGCTCGAGAGCAAATACCTGTGCACGTACGATCTGTTCGACTCCATTCCCACGCTCGACAAGACGCGCTCGGTGACGGAAGAAATCTTCGAGTGGAACCATGTGATCCGCACGGCGTCGCATGCGCGCATGGTGGCCGCGGAGCAACGCATCAACGCCCCGGAATTTGAACTGTCCGAACGCCATATCGTGGCGCTGGAAAAGCTCGCCATCGAACCGGAGTGCATGCTGGGCGCAAGCAGCATTGCCGAACACTTCGACGGGGCCTTCTTCCGCACGCCGTTCTGGCTGATGTGGTGTACGACCTTCGCCTTCCAGCCCTGGCACAGCGCGGTCGAATTCAAGCGCTATCTGTTGCGCTTCGTCCATATGGTGAAAGGCTTCAACCGGCTGCACGGCATCATGCGCACGGTCTACAACCAATACGATTCGCTGGTGCGGCCGCTGCATACCTGGCTGCAGGAACACGGCGTGGTGTTCGAAGTCGGTACCGAAGTGGTCGATCTGGAATTCCGCGATGACGGCGACCGGCATGCGGTCAGCGCGATCCACTGCCAGAAGGACGGACGCCCAAACACGATCACGCTGGGCCCGGATGAAATCGTGATCGCCACGCTTGGCTCGATGACGGAAAGCTCCGACTTCGGCAGCATGGATACGGCGCCGGTGCTGCGCCAGCAGGATCACGGCGCCTGGGCATTCTGGAAACGCATCGCCGCCGGCAGGCCGGAATTGGGCAGGCCCGGCGCATTTGCCGACCATGTCGACGAATCCAAGTGGATCTCGTTCACGGTAACGCTGAGAGATCCGATGCTGTTCCAGTTCATCCGCAACCTCACCGGCAACACGCCCGGCGAAGGCGGCCTGATGACATTTCCCGAATCGTCCTGGCTGCTGTCCATCGTGCTGCCGCATCAGCCGCACTTCATCGGTCAACCCAAAGATGTGCAGGTGCTGTGGGGCTACGGCCTGGACATGAACGCACCCGGCAACTTCGTCGGCAAGCCCATGCCCGAGTGCAGCGGAAGCGAGCTGTTGATCGAGCTTTTGGGCCACCTCGGCGCACGCCAACATCAGCGGCGCGTACTGGAAAGCAGCATCTGCCTGCCCTGCATGATGCCCTACATCACCAGCCAGTTCCTGCGCCGCCGCAAAGGCGATCGCCCGGCCATCCGCCCCGAGGGTTACGACAATCTTGCCATCGTCGGCCAGTTCTGCGAACAACCGGACGACGTGGTGTTCACGGTCGAATACTCCGTGCGTTCGGCCATGAGCGCGGTATACGAACTGCTTGCGCTGAACATGCAGCCGCCGGCGGTATACAAGGGGCAGTACAACCTGCGGCATCTGTATCAGGCGCATCAGGCGCTGCATGATCGGATTGCTTGAGATCTCTGGCGATGGGATCAGCGTCGAACTCCAGCTAACGCCAAGGATGCCTCCCTCCCCTGCTTGCGGGGGAGGGCCGGGGTGGGGTTGTCGGAGCTTGCCTCACTGTTTGAATACGTCGCGAGGTTGCTTCACCCCACCCCAACCCTCCCCTACTACACGTAGGGGAGGGGATGCATTCCCGTAACTCCCATCAACTCGCCCGCTGCATCGAGGAGCTGACATCCCGCTCGACAATCCGGCCATCCTTCATCTCCATCACCTGGTCGACCAGCAGCTCCAGGTGATGCTCCCGATGCGTGATCAGCAGCACGGTGCGTCCCACGGTCGCCGTATTCAGCGCACGCAACAGCGCATCGGCCGTATGCGCATCCAGACCTTCGGTCGGTTCGTCCAGGATCAGGATCGGCGCCTCGGTCAGCAAGGCGCGGGCGACGGCGATGCGGCGTATTTCGCCCCCGGAAAGCCGCATGCCGTTTTCGCCCAGCAGCGTGTCGAGCCCTTGCGGCAAGGCTGCGACGAACGATGACAGCTGCGCCACCTCGATCGCATGGCGCAGTTGCTCCTCGGTGGGTGACGGACGCGTCAGGCACAGGTTGTCGCGCAGGCTCGCGTCGAACAGATAAGGTTGCTGCTCCACTACGCCGAAGCAGGCACGTACGTCATCGATGTGGTAAGCATCCAGCGGCTTGCCATCCAGCAGGATGGTGCCGGCAAAGGGATGCAGGCGCAGCAGCGCCGCCACCAGCGTACTCTTGCCGGCGCCGGAAGCGCCCAGCAACGCTACGTGCTGTCCGGGCGCAAGGTCGAGGTCGACGCCTTTGAGTACCCATGCGCTGTCATAACGCACGCGCAAGTTGCGGATCGATACGGCCGTGCCCAACGGCGCGAGCACGAGCTGAGAGGTATCGGCGATGTCCGGCTGCATGTCGACCAACGCCAGGATGCGCTCGGCGGAGCGCCGCGTCGAACTCCATTGCGTCAACGCATCGCCCAGCGGCGCGATGGTTTCGAACAAGGCCATCGCCATCATCGACAGCATCACCAGGTCGGGTGCCTGCAGGCGTGCGCCGAGCAAGGCAGGCATGCCGAGCGCCAGCGCCAACGTGATCGACAGCTGGGCGGCAAGCATGCAGCCTGTCGCACCCAGCGCCTGCAGGTGATCCAGTCGTGCATGGGCAGCCATGCGGCGGCTGGATACGGCTTCGACAGCTTGTGCGTGTTGCATTTGCGCGCCATACAAGGCCAGCTCCGCCCTGCCCTGGACGCCGTCCACGGCAAGCAGGCGCAATTGTTCGGTGCAGGCAACGATCGTAGCGGACGCCGCTTCGCTGCGCGTGCGCAGCCATGCGGGCAGCCAGGCGCCCGCGATCGCCAGCATGCCCAGCAGCGCGACCGCAAAAGCCGGCAGATAACAAGCTGAAACAATCAGCACGAACCCGGCGCTGCCGCACGCCACCACCACCGGCACCAGCACGCCCAGGTAGGCATGTTCCAGCGCATCCACGTCCGCGCGCAGGCGCGAAAACAGTTCCGCGCTGCGGAACGCCTGCAATTGGCGCGGCGACAGCGGAATCAGCCGGCTGAACACCCATACGCGCAGCCGCGCAAGCAGGCGCAAGGTGGCCGCGTGCGTGCTCAGCCGTTCGACATAGCGCCCGCCGGTACGCACGATCGCCAGCAGCCGGATCAAGGCGGCCGGCGTGTAGTAGTTGATGGCGGCGCCGCCTGCACCGACCAGCGCCATGGCCGCGATGAAATGGCCGGCCACCGCGAGCAACGCAATGCTGCACGTCGCGCTCACCATGGCCAGCAGGCCCCCGGCCAGCAGCCATTGGCGATCTTCGCGCGTGAGCAAGCTGAGCACACGCCGGAAAATGCTGCGCGTGGTAATGGAAGATGTCGATGTGGGCCGCTTCATGCCGCGTGATCCTGCGCAGCCAACTGCGCAAACAGGCTGTTGCTTGCGCGCAATGCGCCGGCGACGCCCGTTTCGACGATGCGGCCACCGGCGAGCACCGCCACGCGTTCGTCATCGGCCAGAGTCTGCAGGCGATGGGCGATGCGCAACACCGTGCACGATTGCGTGCGCCGGCGCAGCGCATGTTCGAGTCGCGATGCGCTGGCCTGGTCCAGATGCTGCCAGGGTTCGTCCAGCAGCCACAGCGGTGCGCGGCGCAGCCACGCGCGCGCAAGCGCGACGCGTTGGCGCTCGCCGCCGGAAAGCCCCGCGCCGCGCTCGCCCAACGGCGTGTCCAGCCCGCGCGGCAGTCGGGCGACGACCTCGATCAGGCCGGTGGCATGCAACGCATGCTCCAGCGTGAAGCGATCGACGTTGGGCGCCGCGATCAGCAGGTTGTCGCGCAACGTGCCGTGAAAGATATGCGCGCGCTGCGGCACCCACGCAACGTGTGCGCGCCAGGCTTCCGGATCGAGCGCAGCCAGGTCTGCGCCGTTGATCCGCACCCTTCCCGTTCGCGGCTGCGCAAAGCCCATCAACAATGCCAGCAGCGTGCTTTTGCCGCTGCCGGTGGCGCCTACCAGGGTGAGGCGGGTACCGGCGGCGATGGATAGATCGACATCACGCAATACCTCGCGCTGGCCGTCATAGCCGAAGCCGACATGCTCGAAGCTGACCGCGACGCGCTGGGCCTTGATCAACTTGCGCGCACGCGTGCCGTCTGCGTGCGCTGCCATCGGCGCCTCGGCGAGCAAGGCCATCAGATCGGTCGCGGCAGCCACGGCATCCATGCGCCGGTGCCGCTGCGTACCCAGCATGCGCAGCGGCAGGAAAAATTCCGGCGCGAGCAGCAGCACGAACAATCCGTGCTCGAACGTGATTTGTCCCCACATCAGGCGAAAGCCGATCAGCACCGCAAGCACCGCGATGCTGATCGTGGCGAAGAATTCCAGTACCAGCGCGGAAAGAAACGCGATGCGCAGCACCGCCATCGTTTCGCGCCGATAGGCTTCGCCGGTCCTGGCCAGCGAACGCGCCTCGCGCTCGGCCGCGCGATACAGGCGCAAGGTGGTCAGGCCCGACAGCGCATCCATGAATTGCGCGCCCATCCGGCGCAGCCGCAGCCAGCGCTTCTGGCTCGCCTGCTCGGCCGCCTTGCCGGCCAGCAGCATGAATACCGGCAGCAATGGCGCGGTGACCACCAATACGATGGCCGACCATGCATCGGCGCACAGGACGGCGAGCAGGATCATCGCCGGTATCGCCACCGCGAGCACCGTCTGCGGCAGGTATCCGGCGTAATACGGCACCAGCATGTCGATGCCATCGACCAGCCGGGTCACCGTGTCGCCGCTGGATGGCGCGTGACTCGCCAGCGGTCCCCTGTCCTGCATGCGTTGTTCCAGGGATTGCCGAAGGCGATGGCTGATGCTGGCGCCGGCGGCGAAGGTGGCGCGGCGTTGCAGCAGCGTCAATCCGCCGCGCGCCAACGCCAGCAAGGGCAGCGCAGCCAGCAGCGGCCATAACTGCCACAGGCCGCCGTGGCCAAAGATCGCGCGATCAAGCAGATGCGCGATCAACCATGCCGCCAGGCACATCAGCAGCGATTGCAGCGCGCCCGCGCCGATGCCCTGCATAAAGGGCCGACGCGCCGGCTTGAGCTGTTCACCCAGCCAGCGCAACGTCGGCGAACGCAGTTCGCGATGAGTCATACCGGCGGCCATCACCGCCGGCCGCGGTGCGCGGCGTTCCTGTCCTGCGTATCCAGCAGCACGCCACCTACCGCGCCGATCAGCACGATCATGGTGGTGCCGACCAGCCAGGCGAAATACCACGCACCGGCATTGCCGAGCATGATCGCCAGCAGGATCACCACCACCGCCATGAACATGTAAAGCACAAACAACAATGCGGTTTTCATGCGATCTCCTCAGTACGCGTGATCATCGGCGGCCACATGCTCGGCGTGCACCTTGCCGCGCATGACGTAGAAAGCCCAGCTCGTGTACCAGAGCACCAGCGGCACGAAGACCAGCGCAAAGCCCAGCATCCACGTCAGCGTGAGCTGGCTGGAGCTGGCGTTCCACACTGTCAGGCTCTGCGAAGGCGTGATGCTGGAAGGCAGCAGGAAGGGAAACAGCGCCGTGCCGGCGGTGCCGATCACGCCGATCCAGGCCAGCGCGCCGAGCCACCATGCCAGCAGCGGGCGATGCTTCTGCACCGCCAGCCATGCCGCCGCCAGGCCGGCGAAGCCGAGCACCGGCACCAGCCACAACACCGGGTTCTGGCGGAAATGCACCAGCCAGCTTCCGTTGACGGCAACCGTTTGCTGCAGCGGCGTTTGCGGCACGCCGGGCGCCGGCGCGCTGACCAGCGTGTACGCCTCAAGATGGCTTACCCACACGCTGCCAAGCGCAAACAACACGATCGCGGCAGCCGGCGCGAAGCGCGCCAGCGTACGTGCGCGCTGGTAGATCGCATCGGTGGTGCGGTTCATCAGGGTTACCGCCCCCATGAACACCGACATCGCGGCCGACAGCAGCCCGCACAGCACGGCGAAGGGATTGAGCAAGGCGAAGAAGGAGCCGGTGTATTCGGAAGTGAGGTTCCAGCTGAAATGGAACGGCACGCCCAGGAACAAATTACCGAACGCGGCGCCGAACACTATCATCGGCACCAGTCCGCTGATGAACAAGGCCCAGTCCCACGCATTGCGCCACGCGGCCGAGGGCAGCTTGCTGCGGTATTCGAAGCCGAGCGGACGCATGATCATGCTCCACAGCAGCAACAGCATCACCACGTAGAAGCCGGAAAACGCCGTGGCGTAGATCAGCGGAAAGGCGGCGAACACCGCGCCGCCGCCCAGCACGAACCACACCTGGTTGCCGTCCCAGTGCGGCCCGACCGCGTTCATCGCCACGCGGCGCTCAATGTCGTTGCGGCCGACATAGCGCAGGATGGTGCCCACGCCCATGTCCATGCCCACCATCACGGCAAGCCCGATCAGCAGCACGCCCAGCAGCAGCCACCACGTGCATTGAAGTACGGCATATGTCGTCATGTTCAGATCTCCACCGGGCTGTAGCGGCCGGCGTGCGCGTCGGAGTTGGCGGCCGTTGCGGGCGCTTCGTCCGTAGGCCCGATGCGTATGGTGCGCACCATCAGGTACATCTCGATCAGGATGAACAGCGTGTACAGCGCCACGAAGCCGGCGATCGAGAAGATCATGTAGCCCACGCTATGGGTGGATGCGGACATCCACGTCGGCAGCATGCCGTACACCGTCCATGGCTGCCGCCCCAGTTCGGCCACCAGCCAGCCCATTTCGCACGCGATGAACGGCACCGGGATCATCCATACCGCCATCTTGAGCAGCCAGCGCTTGTGCTGGACGTTGTTGCGCATGGTGTAGATGGTGGCGAGCACGAAGAAGGCGAGCATGGCCAGGCCCATCGCCACCATCGCGCGGAACGACCAGAACATCGGCGCGACTTGCGGAATGGTGTCCCTGGCGGCGGTGGCGATCTGCGCATCGGTGGCCAGCGTCACGTCGCTGGCATAACGCTGCACCAGGAAGCCGTAGCCGAGATCATTTTCATGCGCGTGGAACTGCGCAAGCGCGGCTCGATCGTCGGGCCTGGACGAAAGCGTCTGCAAGGCGGCAACCGCCGGAATGCCATCGCGGATGCGCACGGCCGCGTCGTGTTCCAGCTGGTCCATGCCCGGCACGCTGCCGTCGACCGAATGCGTCACCAGCAAGGACAGCGCATACGGCACCTGCAGTTCACCGGCGTTGGCGCGTTTTTCCTGCGACGGAAACGCCACCAGATTGAAGGGCATCGGTCCCGGCTGCGTTTTCCACAGGCCTTCCATCGCGGCCAGCTTGGCCGGCTGCGCCTGCCCGCCGACAAAGCCCAGCGCATCGCCCAGCGTGATCACGCCGGCGGTGGAGAGCACGCCAAACAGCACCGCCATGCGGAACGAGCGGCGCGCCAGTTCGGCGTGGCGATTCTTCAGCATGTACCACGCGCTTACGCCGGCCACGAACACCGCCGCGGTCACGTAGCCGGCGATGCTGGTATGCACGAACTTCGCCTGCGCGTCGTAGCTGAAGATCAGTTCGGGCAGGCTGGTCAGTTCCATGCGCATGGTGGCGGGATTGAAATGCGCGCCCTGCGGGTTCTGCATGAAACTGTTGGCGACCAGGATCCACAGCGCCGAAAGATTGGACCCCAGCGCCACCAGATACGTGACGGCCAGGTGCTGCCCGGGCTTGAGCCGCTCCCAGCCGAAGTTCATCAGGCCGATGAAGGTGGCTTCCATGAAGAACGCCATCAGGCCTTCGATCGCCAGCGGCGCGCCGAAGATGTCGCCCACGAAACTCGAATAGAACGACCAGTTGGTGCCGAACTCGAATTCCATGGTGAGTCCGGTGGCGACGCCGATCGCGAAGTTGATCAAAAACAGCTTGCCCCAGAACTGGGTGATGCGCTTGTAGATCTCGTTTCCGGTGGTGACGTACACCGTTTCCATGGCGGCCAGCAGAAACGACAGGCCGAGCGTGAGCGGCACGAACAGAAAGTGGTACAGCGCGGTGAGCGCGAATTGCAGCCTGGACAGGTCGACAACACTGGGGTCGTGCATGATGGATATCCCGATGGGCGTGAGACATCGCCATTTTTTTCCGTCTCGAAGCGGGCGAGCTTGATTTCAATCAAGTCCGCGCCGGCGACGTTGGGCTTTTCGCTGCACCGCGGCGGAACGACGCACCCGAACGCGGCGCCGGGCGAAGATGATCTGGATCAACGGCAGGAACTCGCGTGGACGGAACCATGCGCGGCGTTATTCAACGAAGGACGATCATCATGAAAACGCTGCTCCCCCTCTCCCTCGCGCTGGCACTCGCGCTCGCGCCCACGGTGCATGCCACCGACACCGATAGCGCCAACGGCAACTGGGTCATCCGCTTCGGCGCGCACGTCGTCGATCCCAAGAACGACAATGGCCGGCTCGCCGGCATGAACGCCACCATCAGCAGCAACGCCAGGCCCACCGCGAGCATCGAATACATGCTCACGCCGGCGGTCGGCGTCGACGCCCTGGCCGCCATACCGTTCCGGCATGAAGTGCGCCTGGATGGCAGCAAGGCGGCCACTACCAGGCAACTGCCACCCACCTTCGGCATCAACTACCACTTTCTCGCGGGCCAGCCGATTTCGCCCTTCGTGGGAGCGGGCTTCAATTACACGCGCTTCTTCAGCAGCAAGGGCGAAGGCATCCTGCAGGGCGCCCACGTGAAGATCGACAACAGCTGGGGCGCGGCGGCGCATGCCGGCGTCGACTTCCAGCTTTCGCGCGCGTGGATGATCACTGCCGACGTGCGCTGGATCAGCATCCATGGCAACGTGCACGTCAACGGCGCGAACGTTGGCAAGGCCAGCGTGGATCCTTGGGTGTACGGCGTCAGCGCTGGATACCGCTTCTGATCCGAATGGTGCTTACTTAAAAGCCCCACCCGCTTGGAAGCAATGCGGAACCTCAAACCGTCGTCCCGGCCAAAGCCGGGACCCAGTGTCTTTTCGTTCTAAAGTCGCTGGGCCCGGGCTTTCGCCGGGGCGACGATGCTTAAGGCAACGCTGATTAAGTATCTCCGTCGTCATGATGCCTGGAAGGCTCGCAGGGTGTGTTGCGCGGCACCGGGAAGTCCGGCCCGCGCTACGGTCGCAGCACGGCGGCGCCGCTCAGCCGTCCAACGCGCAAATCGTCCAGTGCCTGGTTCGCCTGCTCCATCGGATAGACCCGGGTGGACGTGTGCACGCTGCGGCAGGCGGCATCGGCAAAAAACTCGCGCGCATCGGCACGGGTGAGATTGGCGACGGAAACCACTTCGCGTTCCTCCCACAACCAGCGATAGGGAAAGGACGGGATGTCGGACATGTGGATGCCGCCGCATACCACGCGCCCACCCTTCTTCACCGCACGCAGCGCTTGCGGCACCAAGGCGCCGACCGGCGCGAACAGGATTGCGGCATCCAATGGAACAGGCGGCAATTCTTCCGAGGCGCCGGCCCAGCTTGCGCCGAGCGAACGCGCAAACGCCTGGGCTACGCTGTCACCGCTGCGCGTGAAAGCATACACATGGCGCTGCTGGCTGCGCGCGACCTGCGCAATGATGTGCGCCGCCGCGCCAAAACCGTAAAGCCCCAGGTGTTTGCCGCTACCGGCCTTCTTCAGGCAGCGCCAACCGATCAGTCCGGCGCAGAGCAGCGGCGCCAGCGCTACCGGGTCGGCGTCGGCGGGAAGCCGCACGCAGTAATCCGCACGCGCCACGATGTGGCTGGCGTAGCCGCCGGGACGGGTGTAGCCGGTGAATGATGGTTCGTCGCAGAGATTTTCGTGTCCGGTACGGCAATACTCGCAACGCCCGCAGGCGCCGCCCAGCCAGGGCACGCCCATCCGCTCACCCATCGCCACGCCGGTGACGCCGCGGCCGATCGCATCGACGACACCCACGCATTCGTGGCCGGGGATCACCGGCGTCACGACGTCGGGCAGTTCGCCGTCCACCACATGAAGATCGGTACGGCACACGCCGCAGGCCTCCACGCGCAAGCGCACTTCGCCCTGCCCGGGCAAGGGATCGGGCAGGTTCTGCAAGGTCAAGGGTTCGCCGATCGTGTGCAACACCATAGCGCGCATGGTTCCGGCCCTGCTTGGGACTACGCGCATCATCGCGCACCGCGGCGCGCGGGCGAGTTGACCTGGCTCAAGATGCCGGCGCCACGGTACCGGCACCATCCGGCCATCACAGCCTTTCCACTACGCGTACTGGAGAAGCTCATGTTCAAGCAGATACTGCTGCCGACCGATGGCTCGGAATTGTCGTTGAAAGCGATCCGGCTGGGCGTGGACCTGGCCAAGGCCTGCGGAGCGAGCGTGATCGCGCTGCATGCGGTGCCGCCGGTACAGACGATTGCCTATGTCGCCGAGCTGATGGCGTCGGTGGAGTTCGACTACGCAAGGGAAGCCACGCGTTTCGCCGAACGCTACCTGGACGACGCCCGCGCGATCGCCGAAAAGGCGGGCGTGCCGTTCGATCGCGTATTGCGCTTTGGCGAGCAGCCCTACCAGGCGATTCTCCAGGCCGCGACCGAGCGCAAATGCGATCTGATCGTGATGGCTGCGCACAGCTGGGAAGGATTGGCGCGGCTGTTGATGGGCAGCGAGACGCACAAGGTGGTGCTCAAGGCGGCGGTGCCGGTGTTGGTTTGTCATTGATTGGCGGGTGCTCACGGGGCTTGCAGAGCGCTCCGAAAAAAAAGCCGTCATTTCGGCGAAGGCCCACTGCTGTCCGGGGACATTCGCCCTGCTGTATACCCACATCTTTGCCAGCAAATGCAAGCTTTACCGATTCGTCGTCGTCGCCCCGGCGAACGCCGGGGTCCAGTGACTTTGACGATCCTCAAGTCGCTGGGTGATTCGCTGCGCTCACCCCTTCGGGGCCGTCCTTCGGACGTTCTCCGCGCTTCGCGCTACGTCCGGCTTTCGCCGGGACGACGAGTTATCAAGCGCTGCGCAAGCAGATAGCGCTGCTGCGAATTTCTACTCCGAATCACGCTTAGCATGTGGTGGCACCTCATGCGCGCCGATTGGCGTAAAGCTCGGATAGACCATCGAACGAATCATCGCATCCGACAGCGCGCCGCATGTACCCAGGCACGCATTGACCCACCATTGCGCCGGCGCGACGAACCACCCCATCAGGGCTAGCGGGGCCAACGGCGCCATCGGTGCGAAGGCCTCGAACGGCGCAAATTGCGTATCGAAATCATAGGGCGAGATGGCCATGGCGTTCTCCTCGGCGAAACGGCGGTCAGGCCGCAGCCGGTTGCGGTGAAAGGTCCCGCATCACGCGGGCGGTATGCGCGGCGATCATGGCTTCTTCGTCCGTGGCGATGACGAACACGCGCACCGCGCTGCGCGACGTGCTGATCAGGGTTTCGTGCCGATGGTTTGCGTCGACCTTGCATTCGACCCCGAACCAGGCGAGCCCTTCGCACACCGCCTGGCGGATCGGCGCGGCGTGCTCGCCAATGCCGGCCGAGAACACCAGCACGTCCAGGCCGCCGAGCACCGAGGTAAGCGCGCCGATTTCCTTGACGATGCGGTAGACGAACAACTCGACGGCTTCCCCCGCACGCGGATCGTTGCTGGCCAGCAGGGTGCGCATGTCGTTGCTGATGCCGGAAACGCCCAGCAAGCCGCTGTCGTGGTAAAGCATGCGCTCGGCTGCCGGTGCGCTGAGCCGGTAAGCCTGTTGCAGGTACAACAACGCACCGGGATCGAGCTGGCCGCAACGCGTACCCATCATCAGGCCATCCAGTGCGGTGAAGCCCATGGTGGTGTCGATGCTGCGCCCGTCGCGCATGGCGCACAGGCTGGCGCCGTTGCCCAGGTGCGCCATGATCACGCGCCCTTTGGCCAAGGTCGGCGCGAGCTTGCGCAGCTGCCCGATCAGGTATTCGTAGGAAATGCCATGAAAGCCGTAACGGCGGACGCCGCCGGCGGTATACACGCGAGGCAAGGCCAGGCGTGTGGCCACGGCGGGCATGTCATGATGGAAGGCGGTGTCGAAGCACGCCACCTGCAACAGCTCCGGACGCAGGCTGGAGACGGCCTTGATGGCCGCCAGGTTGTGCGGCTGATGCAACGGCGCGAGCGGCACCAGTTTTTCCAGTTCGGCAAGCACCGCCGCATCGATGCGAACGGGACGATGGAACACGCGTCCGCCATGCACCACGCGATGCCCTACCGCCACCAATGCCTTTTCGCCCAGATGCGAAGTCACCCACGCGAGCAAGGGCTCCAGCAGTGCTTCGTGATCCATTGCGGCGGATGGCTTCCATTGGTAGCGGTCCAGCGTGGTGCCATCCGGCGCGCGCGCGATGAAGCGCGGCACCTCGCCGATGCCTTCGATCGAACCGCGCGCGATCAGCCGTTGCGCGGTGGCGCCGTGCTCGAACAGCGCGAACTTGATGCTGGAAGAACCTGCATTGAGGGTGAGGAGTGCGTTGGGCATGGTCAGGTCACCGCGGTGGCAGCTGCCGCCGGTCGCTTCGCGGCTTGCGCGATCAGCACGGCGACGGCGCAGGAAACGATGCGCGCACGCAGCGCATCGGCACGGCTGGTGAGGATGATCGGTACCTGCGCGCCCATCACCACGCCGGCCGCTTCGGCGTCGGCGAGAAACGTCAGTTGCTTGGCGAGCATGTTGCCCGATTCGAGATCCGGCACGACCAGAATGTCGGCCGCGCCGGCCACTTCGGAAACGATGCCCTTCTCGTGTGCCGCCAGCGCGCTCACCGCATTGTCGAAAGCGAGCGGACCGTCCACGATGCCGCCGGTGATCTGGCCGCGCTCGGCCATCTTGCACAAGGCCGCGGCATCCACCGTGGAAGGCAGCGCGGGCGTGATCGTTTCCACGGCCGACAGCACCGCCACTTTCGGCCTGGCCACGCCGACGATATGCGCCAGGTCGATGGCGTTCTGGACGATGTCGCGCTTTTGCATCAGCGTCGGGGCGATATTGATCGCCGCATCCGTCACCAGCAGCAGGCGCGCGTAGCGCGGCACGTCCAGCAGGAATACGTGGCTGAGCCGGCGATCCGTACGCAGGCCGCCCTCGGCGCACACTGCGTGCATCAGCTCGTCGGTGTGCAAGGAGCCTTTCATCAAGAGCCTGGCCTGGCCGCTCTTGACCAACGCGACCGCCTGCGCCGCCGCCGCGTGGCTGTGCGGCGCATCCACCACCCGGTATGGCGCGAGCTCCACACCCGCGCGCCCGGCCGCGGCGTGCATCTTGGCGACAGGGCCGACGAAGATCGGCGCGATCAAACCTTCCTCGGCGGCTTCCACCGCAGACGCCACTGCTGCCTCATCGCAGGGATGGGCGATGGCGGCGGGTAGCGCAGGCCGCCCTTCCACGCCGGCGAGCAGGCGCTGGAAGCGATGGCGGTGGGCAATCATCTCGTGCATGGGGATCATCCCTTCAATACATATGCTGGCCGCCATTGATGGCGAGGTTGCTGCCGGTCATGAACGCCGCCGCTTCGCTGCATACGAAAGCGACCAGTGCGGCGATTTCATCGGGACGTCCCAGCCGGCCCACGGGAATCAGCGGAATGACCTTGCTTTCCAGTACGTCCTTAGGCACCGACGCCACCATGTGGGTGTCGGTATAGCCCGGCGAGACGGTGTTGACGGTGACGCCATGCCGCGCCACTTCCAGCGCCAGCGATTCGGTAAAGCCGTGGATGCCTGCCTTCGCCGCCGCATAGTTGCACTGTCCGAACTGGCCCTTGGTGCCGTTGATCGAACCGATGTTCACGATGCGGCCCCAGCCGCGCTCCACCATCCCGGCGCAAAACGGCTTGGTGACGTTGAACATCGAATCCAGGTCCGTGTGCATCACCGCTTCCCAGTCTTCCCGCGTCATCTTGAGGAACCGTCCGTCGCGGGTGATGCCGGCGTTGTTGACCAGGATGTCGACGCTGTAGCCGTCGCAGGCAATCTGGGCGGCCATGCGCTGGCACGAATCGAAATCAGCCACATCGGCGGCGTAGGTCTTGTACTGGTAGCCCTGCATCGCCTGCTGTTCCAGCCAAGTCTCGACGTGATCGTTGTGCGGCGAGTGCGTCACCAGCACGGCATGGCCGGCATCGTGCAAGGTCTTGGCGATCGCCTCGCCGATGCCGCCCATGCCGCCGGTCACCAGCGCCACGCGTTCAGTGCTCATGGCCGCTTCCCGTCGCCATGGTCGTTGCGTTGGCGAACAGCTTGAAGAAATCGCCCAGCGCCGCATTGAACGGCTTGGCCGCCTCCACCCCGCCCATGGCTTTGGCGGTATCGCGCTGCCAGATCAGGAAGGCATCCTGCAGCCCGGTCAGGAACCGGGTCTGGTTGGTGACGGCAGCCTGTGCGACTGCCTGCGCATCGCCCACGCGCTCCTGCATCAGCCGCACCAGGGTTTCGCCGGGAACGGCGGCCAGCGATTGCCAGTTGTCGTCCAGCGAAAGCTTGTCGATCTCTTCCTGGCTCTCGGCGATGCTTTCGCCCACCGCGTGATCGAAGGTGTCGAGCCAGCGCTGGCCGCACTCTTTCAGCAGCTTGTTGGTACGCAGGGTGAACTGCAGGTTGGCCTTGTACAGCTCGAACGGAATGTCGTTTTGCGTGGTCATGGTTCGGTTCCTCGCGGGTGGATCGTGTCGCCGACGTTCGGCGTGTTCGGCTCCCCTCTGCCGCACAAAGGTGGCGGGAGCGTGCTTGGGCGAAGGCATGTGCAAAAGCGCCCATGCTCATTTCTCCAATACGTAGTAACCGGGCGCCGGCGTCAGGCTGTCCTGCGCGCTTCCCGGCATGCCCATCGAAGGCGGCGGCACCGGCGCACCGGAGTGCGCGTCCAGCCACTGCGTCCATGCCGGCCACCATGAACCCTCGTTGCGCGACGCCCGCGACAGCCAGTTTTGCGAGGACGGGCTGCGCGCGCCGCGCGGCCGCACCAGCAGGCGAAACCGTCGTCCGGGATGACCCGGTTCACTGACGATGCCGGCGTTGTGCCCGCCGCTGGCCAGCACGAAGGTCAGCTCGACATCAAACAGGTGATGCACTTTGTAGACCGAATGCCATGGGGCGACGTGATCGGTTTCGGTCGCCACGCAAAACATCGGCACGGCGATGTCCTTCAGTTCGACCGGCTTGCCGTCCACCGCGTAGCGGCCTGCGGCCAGATCGTTGTTGAGGTAAAGGCGGCGCAGGTATTGCGAGTGCATCGTGGCCGGCATGCGCGTGGCGTCCGCATTCCATGCCATCAAGTCATTCATGGCGCCGCGTTCGCCGAGCAGATAGTCGTTGACCATCCGCGACCACAGAAGATCGTAGGAACGCAGCATCTGGAACGCGCCGGCCATTTGCGACGCGGTGAGATAGCCGGCCTGCCCCATCTGGTCTTCCAGCAGGGAAATCTGGCTTTCGTCGATGAACAGCGCCAGCTCACCCGGCTCGGTGAAATCGGTTTGCGCGGCCAGCAGGGTCAGCGACGCCAGGCGATCGTCGCCGTCGCGCGCCATCGCCGCCGCCGCGATCGCCAGCAAGGTGCCGCCCAGGCAATAGCCGACCGCATGCACGCGTCGCTTCGGAAGCAGTTTGTCGATGGTGCCCAGCGCGGCGCGCACGCCGAGATTGAGGTAATCGTCCATGCTCAACGAGGCATGGCTGCGATCCGGGTTCTTCCATGAAATGCAGAACACGCTGTAGCCCTGCGCCACCAGGTAGCGAACCAGGGAGTTGCCGGGCGAAAGGTCCAGCACGTAGTACTTCATGATCCACGCCGGCACCAGCAGGATCGGCTCGGGCCGCACCGTTTCGGTCGACGGCGCGTACTGGATCAGCTCGATCAGGTCGTTGCGCAGCACCACCCGTCCAGGCGTGATGGCGACGTCGCGCCCCACTACAAACCGTTCGGCGCCGATCGCGGAGGTACCCGTGATATGGCGCATCACGTCGTCCATCCAGTTCAGCGCCCCGCGCACGAGGTTGCCTCCGCCTTCGCGCTGGGTTCGTGCAAGCACCACCGGATTGGTGAGCGCGAAATTGCCGGGCGAGAACACGTCCAGCCATTGGCGCGCGACGAAATCCATCACGTCCTGATGATGCTGCGATACGCCGTGCACACCGGTGATGGCGGCGTGCCACCAGCGTTGCTGCAGCAGAAAATGCTGATGCAGCACGTTGAACGGCCAGCGTTGCCATGCCGCATCGGCAAAGCGCCGGTCGCTTGCCGGCGGCACCGCGCACGGCCTGGCCGGATCGTCGCAAGGCAGCGCGCACTTGAGCAGATAGGCGTGAAGTTGCTGCGCCTGCTCCAGGCCAAGCTGGAGCAGATCCAGGCGCTTGCCCGGCGAGCGCATCAGGTGCAGCCACCAGTCGGCGAACGCCAGGTACAACGATTCCAGCGACAGCGACGCGCTCCAGCGCGCCTGCAGAGCATGCACGGAGGGATCGAGCGTAGCGGCGGCGGGTGCCTTCAAATGAGTCACGTGGCGCTCCTCGGCAGTAGCGCCACCATGCCAGCGGCATGGCGGGGGCTCGTTGATGCAGGTCAAGACGATGCGTGCTCGTCGCGCAGCCCCTGTCCCCTGTCCCCTGCCCACGGCCTGGCGCCGACGTGCGGCCAATTGATCTGCATCACCTGCCTGCCCCGGCGCGGCAAGCACGATAGACACAACTCATCCAGGCGTCGGTTTTGGCGCCTGCGGGCGTGTCGCGCGAGGTCGTCATGTACGGAAAAAACAGGGAGCGTGTCGATAAGGGCGATGCCCCGGCCTGCACGGCGATACGGCGAACCATTTTCTGTGCCGCGCTGGCCTGCCTGGTCAACGTGGCATGGGCTGCCGACAGCGGGGCCCAGGCCAGCGTCATCATCCTCGCGTATCACCGCTTTTCCGATACGGCGGACGATTCGATGACGGTGCGCATGGCCACGTTCGAGGCCCAGTTGCGCTTTCTGCACGAGCACGGCTACCACATCGTGCCGCTGCGCGAGGCGGTCGAAGGGCTGCGCCATCCATCCGTCCCGCTACCGTCGAAACCCGTGGCGATCACCGTCGACGACGGGCATCGCTCGGTGTTCGAGAAGCTGCTGCCGATCGTGTTGCGCGAACGCTTTCCGGTCACGCTGTTCATTTATCCGTCGGCGATTTCCAATGCGTCGTACGCAATGACCTGGGAGCAGTTGCGCGCCCTCAGGCAAACCGGCTGGTTCGATATCCAGTCGCATACCTACTGGCATCCCAATTTCAAGCTTGAACGCAGGCGCCGCAGCGCGGAGGACTTCCGGCAATTCGCACACCAGCAACTGGACGCCTCGCGCCAACGCATCGAGTCGGAAACCGGCTCGCACGTGGACATGCTCGCCTGGCCGTTCGGCATCTACGACGACGAGCTGATCGCGCTTGCCGCCGACGATGGCTACGTGGCGGCCTTTACGCTGGAGGCGCGCAAAGCCGATCAACGCGCGCGGCCGCTCGCGCTGCCGCGTTTTTTGATGGTGGATGCCTACGGGCCGCGTGCGTTCGCGCGCTTGCTGGGTGAACCCAAAGCAGGAGACAGCCCATGACCGCTCCCAGCCGCGCCTGGGCATGCGCGATGTTCTTCGCGCTCGCGATGCTTGCTCCGCCGGCAAGCCGCGACGCCCTGGCCGCAACCGGCGTCGTCATCGACGCGAGCACGCTCAAGCCGGTCGCCGATGCCATCGTCACCACCACTGCCGGCGTTACGCGTACGGATGAACACGGATGGTTCGATACCGGCCAGGCAACCGCCAGCATCGCCGCCCGCGCGCCGGGCTATCTGCGCACCGACGTGCATGTATCGGGCGATGATCCGGTAACGCTCACGCTGACACCGTTCCGGCCCAAGGCGGTCTATCTCTCGGTATTCGGTATCACCAGCACCACGCTGCGCAACGCGGCGACGAACCTGCCGCAGCGCACGGCGATCAACGCGCTGGTCATCGACGTGAAGGGCGACCGTGGCCTGACACCCTACCGCAGCGTGGCGCGCGAAGCGATCGGTGCGGCCGCCAGGACCAACGAACGCGTGTCCATGGCGCGGGATTTCCCTGCGCTGCTCGCCCGATTGCATGCCCAGCATCTGTACCTGATCGCGCGCATCGTGGTGTTCAAGGACGATCCGCTTGCCGCGGCGCATCCGGAATGGGGCGTGCGCGACGCCGAAGGCCGGCCATGGCGGGACCGCGAAGGCCTGCAATGGATGGATCCGTTTTCACGCGACGTCTGGCAGCACAATCTCGATATCGCCGAGGAAGCGGCCCGCATGGGCTTCGACGAAATCCAGTTCGACTATGTGCGCTTTCCCGACCAGCGCGGCCTGGCGTTTGCGCTGCCGAACACCCGCGCCAATCGCACGGCGGCCATCACGGGTTTTCTGCAAGCGGCGCGCGACCGGCTTGCGCCGTATAACGTGTTCGTCGCGGCCGACATTTTCGGTTACGTATGCTGGAACACCAACGACACCGCGATCGGCCAGCAGATCGAACTGCTCGGCGCGCCGCTCGATTACATCTCCCCCATGCTGTATCCCTCCGGTTTCACCTGGGGCCTGCCCGGCATCGCCGATCCGACCGCCGAGCCGGGCCGGATCGTGGAGCGCTCGCTGGCCGAGGCGATCAAGCGAACCGGGCTGCCGGGCATACGTTTTCGCCCATGGTTGCAGGCGTTTCGCGACTATGCATTCGATCATCGCGTATTCGACGCCACCGCGATCCGCGCGCAGACCGACGCCGCCGATGCGGTCGGCGCCAACGGGTGGATGCTGTGGAATCCGCGCAATCAATACGACGCCAACGACCTGCCCCGCCAGTGATCGGCCATGGATCCCAATGGCACTAACTTAAGCGCCCATTGTTCGAATACTGCAGAAAACTAGATCCGTCGTCCCGGCGTTCGCCGGGGCGACGATGCCTAAGTAGAGCCATTGCCTACAGTCTGACCCAACAGAACAGATGGTCGGCCGGCAAATGGTCGTGTCAGCGCCGGATATACACCCTTCGCCCCGGTACAAACAGCGTCACGTCAGTCCCGCCATCAGCGTTGCTTGTGACGAGACAGGAGCCTTGAATACGTTCCATGCGCTCATGGATACCGCGAAGCCCCCAATGGCCTGGAACGCCTCTGTCCCGGATGACTTGCGCATCGATTCCCTTGCCATCATCGGCAATCTCTACCTGTATTCCCTTTTTTCCGTAACGAAGGTCGACACGTACCGAGTTTGCATTTGCATGCTTGAACGCATTGACGATCGCCTCCCGACCACTCGCATAGAGCTCGTCGATCACCAAGGGATCGACTGCCTTGATCGACCCCGTTGACGTCACATGAAAATGTGCAGGCGCGATGCTGTCATATTCCTGCGCAATCGCCTTGAAGGCACCAGCGAGGTCCACGTTATGCACCGGACCGGCCCGGAGCGCGTACACGCGGTTGCGCCCTTCCGTCAAGGCAAGCCGGGCAAGCTCCAGGGTGCTGGAGATCTTTTCCTTTGCGACGCCCTCGGGCAGTTCATGGCTCACCGCATGCATCTTCAGCACCAGTCCATGCACGGTTTGCAGGTACGTATCGTGCAGTTCGCGCGCGATGCGGTCACGTTCCGCATGACGTTCTTCAACGCGCTGCAGCAAGCGCTGCGTAACTTGATGCAGGCGAAAGAGATAGGCCAGCCACAGCAGCGCAGCGGCCAGCGTAATGCAAAGAATCAAAAACCAGGTGGTCTGATAGAACCTGGGCTCGATCACGAAATGCATGTCGCCGGCGGCATCTATCCAGGTGTTTTCCTCATCGGCGACTTGGACGCGAAACGCGTAGGAGCCCGGGCCCAGGTTGGTATAGGACGCTTGTCTGCGCTCGCCTGCATCCTGCCAGTTCTCGTCCATACCGGACAGCTTGTAGCGGAAGCGGGACTTCGTCGCGTCGCCCAAGCCCAGCGCCGTATAGTCGATCTGGATATTGCGCGTACCAGGCGGCAAGGCGGGCAAAGCATCCGGCCGGTAAGATGTTTCATTCACCCGGACGGATCGGATAACCGCGGCAGGCTTCTGGCTGGGCAAGATCTCCTTGGGATCAATCCATGCCAGGCCGCCATCACCCGCAAACCATAAGCGGCCATCCGTACTCTTGACGAGCGACGGCGTTGGATAGCTGCTCTGCGCGGCGCCTGGCAAGCCGTCGTCGGCATCGAACAAGCGCATGGCTATTTTGTAGTCGGGATTTGCCATGGCGCGTTCTATTTCTCCCGCTTTGATACGCACGGCACCCTTCTGGCCATTTAGCCATACCGTTCCATCATTGAGCCGCACCATACCGGTAATGTTGGTGAGCGCAGCGGGATCAAGCGCCGAGATGCGATGGAAGCGGCGGCCATCAAATGCTGCAAGGCCATTGCCCCCGCCCACCAGTGCAACGCCATCAGGAATGATGTCGCTGACATTGGCGATATCCATGCCTTTGTCGCTGGCGTAGCGCGTCAGGTGGTCGCCGTCGATAACGAATACCGCATGCGGGAAACAAATCCACAGCCTTCCCTGTGCATCGGTGACCATGCGCTTGGTCCAGGTGTCGGGGAGCTGATGGAATCCGCCTTTGACGATCCACTTCCCATGGTCGAGTTGGGCTATGGGATGGCGCAGGATGGACACCCAAAGCCTGCGCTGACCGTCCCTGGCGATGGCAAGGATATCGTCGCCATGGTTTGCGCCGGGAGCCAATGGATTGACTGGTTCAAAATTCCCGTCGCGAAAATGCCGCAGGAGATTTCCGCCGCCGGTGCCAAGCAGCACACTGTCGTCAACGTCACGATAGGCTGCGCTGGTGTCGTTGTCATAACCCTTTGCCGGCGTGATCGTCGCGCCGACATGCCACCATCGATACGCGTGCACGGATTGCGCCGTCCCGAACCAGATCGAACCATCATGGTCCGGCAACATCGCGTAGGCATAGTCGCCGCTTGGGAGCTTCAATCGCGTCGCCGCGCGGGGACGAAAAAGCTCCAGGCCTGTCCGTGTCTCCACCCAGACGTTATGTTGCAGATCCTCGAAGGCGTCGCCGCCCTCGGAAGAAGACATCTTGACCCAGATAGCAGGATCCAGACTTGCCTCTTTGCCGACGGATGCGCCGAGCGCAAGGAGTGCTTCGGGGTTTGGCGAAGCAGCACGGCGTATGCCAAAGGCCGGACTCATCACCCAGAAGCCACCCCGTGTATCCCTGAAAGCGCGATAGCGCGACTGCGAGTACGTGGGAACTTCGTTTTTCCCGGCAAGGGCCACAATGATGCTGAGATAAACATTCCCATACTGGCGCAAGGCATGGTTTTCGTCATCGTTCGGATGGGCGGTGATCCATGCGGCATGGAATGCATGTTTTTCAAATTGCGCGTGCTCCGCCGCCAGAGTGAATACCCCGTTGTCGCTCAAGACCCACAGCGTTCCATCGGTGTCCATGAGCGCGGCATAGAAATGGTTGGCGACAAGGCCGGATTCCTTGCCAATGCGGCGCCAGTCATCGCCAACCGTCTTGAACGCCGCGTTGCCGGAAAATGACCACATATCGCCCTGCCTGTCCTGCGCAAAGAAATCCAGCCATTCCGCTCCGGCGTTACGCACCGTGCGCGCATGACGACTATCGCCAGCCGGCAATACGACCGTACGGCCAGAAAGATCCGTCAGCCATACGTCACCGGACTTTGCTGCAAAGACCTCCCTGACGGTCCCTCCCTCCATGAATGACACGTCCACCACTTCTGGCGTGATGCCATCGAATCGATAGAGATGGTTCTTCCCCGCCAGCCATATCCACCCGTCAGGAGTCTGGGCCATGGAATAGATGTGACCGAGCGCGCCATCGCGCGCCGGGAAGACCGTGCGGGTGAAACCTTCGATCTGCTCGTCGCTGTTTTGCGCCAGGACACGGGTAGCGGCAAATGCGACGATGCAGATGACCAGGGCCGCAATGCGCATGGTGGACGTCCTTAAGCTTCGACGGAGCTGAAACATTCCATCTATACCATTTCCCGCATTCAGTTTAAGCAATTGCGTAATTTATGCGCCTTTGCTCGAATGGTTTTTTAAAAAAACCGTCGTCCCGGCGAACACCCATGGCTGTCCGGGAAAAATCCCCGATACTTGCCATAGCGCTTGAATTTGCTGGCAAAGATGGTGGTGCCCGATGATCGCAAGCGCTTATCTGCCAAAGAGCAGATTTTTCCCGGACAGCAAAGGGTGAACGCCGAGATCCAGCAACTTTATTAAGTCCTCAAAGCCACCAGGCCCCGGCGTTCGCCGGGGCGACGATGCTTGAGGCGGTTGACGCATGGGCCAGCGAGAACGAAGCGTGCGTGCTCGCCGCTCAAGAATCAATAAAGCCTCGCCGCACGGCGATGCTCACTGCGTGAGTGCGGTCGGACGCACCCAGCTTGGCCAGCAAACTCTTCATGTGGGTTTTCACTGTGTCTTCGGAAATGAACAGCGCGTCGGCAATAAGGCGGTTGGACATCCCTTCCTTCACCAGGCGCAGCACGCTCAACTCGCGTACGGTGAGAACGGCCGATCCCTGGTAGGCCGCGAGCTCGGAATGGATTTCCGCTGCGATGACCTGGTTTCCTGCGGCAGATGCCCGGATGGCATCGATGTTTTCCGCGCTGCTTGCGGACTTGAGCAGATAAGAGGTCGCGCCCAGGGTCAAAGCCTGCGTGACGCGGGCATCGCCCGGGTAGATGGTCAGCACGACGACGGATGCATCTGGCCGCAGCTTTCGAATGGCGTTAAGCGCCTGCAGGCCATCGACGTTGGGCATCTGAAGATCGAGCAGTGTCACATCGGGATGCAGCGCCACGTACATCTCGATGGCTTGTGCGCCGTCGATGGCTTCGCCGATCACGCACATGTCCTTCTCAAGCTCGATGGTGGAACGCAGCCCTTCCCGCATCATCGGGTGGTCGTCCACGATCAGGACTCGAATCGGGCTGTCGCTGTCCAAGATTCGTCCATTCGAAATGGGTACGGTGGCTTTCATTGCCCGCCTCGCAACCGCCATTTAGCGGGATGGATCAGTCATTCGGCAATCACCCTTTCGGGTGGGATTACGCCTGCTGACGCGGATTGTCCAGCATCATGCATTGTTAACAAATCACCCACCGTTAAAAGGCGTGCCATTGAAACGCCAATAAGCAAAAAAATACTTCTTTAGGGTGATTCATTTTGGACTGTTTTAAGACGACTATTTTTTACGGCCTGCGCCGAAGGCATGGATGCGAAGCATCCCATTGCTGCTTGAACGCTCGTCCAGTCTCCATGGCCAACGAGCGAAGCCGCAAGGAGTGGCATTCATGCCCTGCGGACCCGCAGCTCCCCAACCGATAGATAAGGAGAAGGTCAGTGTCCAAGAAACCCACCATCGTATTCTGTCATGGCGTCTGGGCCGACGGCTCTTGCTTCAACAAAGTGATCCCCGCGCTGCAGGCGGACGGCCACGAAGTGATTGCCGTCCAATATGGCCTGTCCTCGTATGACGAGGATTTGGCCACGATAAAGCGCACGCTCAACCGCGTCGGCAGCCCCGCCATTCTGGTGGGCCACTCCTACGGCGGCGCCACAATCACCGGCGCAGGCACCGACGAGCGCGTGGTCGGCCTGGTTTACATTGCAGCCGTCGCTCCGGCTGTCGGCGAGACGGTGCAAAGCCAGCTCGACCAATATCCAACCAAGATTTTCGGCCACGTCCAAGCCGCCGACGGTCGGGCCTGGATGCTTCCCACCGGTGTTCAGTTCTTTGCAGGCGACCTTCCGGAGGCGGAGCAAAAGTTGGTGTGGGCGACGCACTACCCGCCCGCTGCCGATCTGTTTCAGCAGCAGAAGCTCAAGCAGGTTCCCTGGGAGTCGAAGCCGAGCTGGTTCATCGTGTCCAGCAAAGACCAGACGGTTCACCCGGACCTGCAACGTTTCCTGGCCAAGCGCATGGGCGCGACCGTCACCGAGGTCGAGAGCAGCCACGTGCCCATGCTGTCCAGGCCTGAGGTTGTCATCGACGTCATTCGCAAAGCCGCCTCGGCTGTCCAGAAAGCCGCAGGAATCACTGCCTAGTAACACATCGCATGGAGAGACCGTCCCCTGCGGGCGGTCTCTCCATCGCGCGATGACAATCGCGATGGAGCCCGGCGCGCATGGGAAACGCAAACCGGGCTCTGTTCGCTTCGGCTTGACGTACGTCAAGCGCCCAACCCGCTTGCGGTGACTCAATGGCATTGCTTGTTGACGAGCTGAGGGGCTCGCCAGTGGAAAGCGCATCTATGCCAAGCAAGACCCGAGAACGGATCGCATGTCCATGTCACCCAGCCGTTATGATTTGAGCCTTCGCATCATCCATTGGGCGACCGTCGTGGCGATCCTGGCCGCCTATCTCTTCGCCAACCTGGGCGAAGGCAGCGAGGAAGGTGGCGCTGCCGCACCGGGCATGCAGGCGATGCAATGGCACTACGTCGCCGGGATCGTCGTCCTGATGTTCGTCATTCCGCGGCTCGTCCTGCGCGTCTACGCGCCGACGCCGCCGATCGTTCCGGCACCCGGCTCCATCACGACCTTGACCGCGCGCCTCGTGCATCTGGCGCTGTATGTGTTCTTGATCGTGCAACCTGTGCTCGGCTGGCTGCAGGTGAGCTATGGCGGAGAACAGGTTGTTGTGCCCTGGCTTGGTTGGCATCTTCCCGCGCTGGTGCATCCCGACCCGCAGGCCAAGGAAATCGTCGGCGAAGTGCACGAGCTGATCGGAAATGTCTTTTACGCGGTGATTGCCCTGCATATCCTGGCAGCCCTGTGGCATCACTTCATGCGGCGCGACAATACGCTGAAGAGAATGCTATGACGGACGCCCTCGCTCCTTCCAAGCACAAGGGCGACGACGAGTCCGCGAACGGCGGGGCCTACGTTTCGCCACCTGGCCCATCGCATCAGGCGCCGCTGTCGTTGGTCCTGGAACGCCGCGCAGCATCGCTTGGCGATGAACGCGTTTCGCTCGGCATGGTTCTGAAACTGCTCGATGACCGATCCATCTGGGCATTGCTGCTTTTGCTGGCCTTGCCGATGGTCGTCCCCATTCCGCTGCCGGGCATCTCGGTTCCCTTCGGCGCCTGCATGGTATTGATCTCCGTTCAACTGGCCGTAGGCCGTGCACACGCATGGATTCCCGAACGTCTCGCGCGCCGTTCGATCGAAGCGGCGACGTTCGCCAAGGCGATTCGCGGCGTACTTCCTACCCTGAAGCGCCTGGAAAAAATCGTTCGCCCGAGAAAGCGCTGGCTGGCCGGTGACTGGATGCGCATACCGATCGGCGTTACCTGCCTGATTCTCGCCATCATCATCACGCTGCCCATTCCGTTGGGCCATTTCGTTCCCGGCATGGCGATTTCGCTGTTCTCGCTGGGCATGATGGAACGAGACGGCGTCACCATCTGGGCAGGGCTTGCGATCGCCATCGCCGGCGTTCTGCTGGTTGTCTTGGCGTCGCAAGGGGTTTACACCGGCTTGAATCACTGGCTCAAGCTGTAAGGACACAGGCGGCCATGGCATTCCCATGATCAGTCGCATCCTTGCCGCCCTCAGCGCGTTGACGCTGCTGCTTGGCCTGGTCATGCGCCTGACCGGGAATGAAGTAATCGGACGATACATCTGGATCGCGGGCTCGTCCGCGGTGGCGATCTGGATCGTGGTCACCAGCATCATCCGGCTGCTGCGGCGCGATGCGGGCGTCGACATCATCGCGCTGCTTGCCATCGCCGGCGCGATCGTCCTTGGAGAAAACCTGACGGCCGCCGTGATCGGCCTGATGTTCGCCAGCGGGCGAGCACTGGAAGATTACGCCGAAGGCAAAGCCATGCGGACGATGTCGGCGTTGCTCGATCGCGCGCCAAAGACCGCGAACAAATACCTTGGCGACGCGCTCAGCGTCATTCCCATTTCGGACGTAGTGCCGGGTGACCGCCTGCTCATTCGTGGCGGCGAAGTGGTCCCGGTCGATGGCCTGGTCGAATCCGCAGCCGCCGTGCTGGACGAATCGGCGTTGACGGGCGAATCGCTGCCGGTGCGGCGTGCGCGGGGCGAGACGGTGCGCAGCGGCGTGCTCAATGCCGCAGGGCCTTTCGACATGCTGGCGACGACATCCGCGTCCGACAGTACCTTTTCCGGCATCGTCCGGCTGGTCGAAGCGGCCCAGCGCGCCAAGGCGCCCTCGTCACGCCTGGCCGATCGCTATGCGCTGGTATTTCTTCCTGTGACGCTCGCGCTGGCGGCAGCCGCATGGCTGCTGTCGGGCGATCCCGTTCGCGCCCTGGCGGTGCTGGTGGTGGCCACCCCCTGCCCGCTGATTCTGGCCGTGCCCGTTGCGATCGTTTCGGGCATGTCGCGATGCGCGTCGCGCGGCGTGCTGGTCAAAGGCGGTGGCGTACTGGAGCGGCTCGCGCAAGGCAATGTGCTGTTCTTCGACAAGACCGGCACGTTGACTACCGGGCACGCGCGCCTGACGGCGATCGAAACGACGGGCTCGCTCGATCCAGACGAATTGCTGCGATTGGCCGCATCGGTCGAACAAATGTCCCAGCACGTGCTCGCCGAGGCCATCGTGTCGTTCGCGAGGAAAAGGAATCTTCCCCTGACCAAGCCGTCCGACGTGCGCGAAGAGCACGGTGCGGGCCTGATCGGCACGGTTGGGGAGCATCGCGTCGCCATCGGCAGCTACGGCTTCGTTTCGAAGATCACGCCAGCGGCGCAGTGGGCCGACATGCTGCGCAAGCGCATGCGCCGCGAGGGTAGTGCCGGCGTGTTCGTGGCGATGGATGGCGCCATGGCCGGCGCGCTGCTGCTGGGCGATGAGATCCGGCTGGATACGCCGCGGGCCATCCGGCAGCTTCGGCGCGCCGGCATTCGGCGCACCGTGATGTTGACCGGCGATCACCGCGACATCGCCGAAACCATCGGCGAAGCGTTGGGCGTGGACGAAGTCCTGGCCGATCAGGCGCCAGGCGACAAGCTGACCGCGATCAAGGCGGCCAAACCCGCGAACACGACGATCATGGTGGGTGACGGCATCAACGATGCGCCGGCACTGGCGGCAGCGGACGTCGGCGTGGCGATGGGCGCGCGGGGTGCGGCGGCTTCTACCGAAGCGGCCGGCGTCGTGCTGCTGGTCGATCGGTTGGACCGCCTGGCCGATGCGCTCATGATCGCCCGCCGCGCACGCAGGATCGCCCTGCAAAGCGTCATCGCGGGGATGAGCCTGTCCCTGCTTGCGATGGTGTTCGCGGCGCTGGGTTACCTGCCTCCGATTGCGGGCGCCATCCTGCAGGAAGGCATCGACGTCGCCGTGATCATCAATGCGCTGCGCGTGCTTCGGATAACGTCGATCGAAGGCATCCACGGGCGGCTCGACGCCACCGAAAATGCGCGGCTGGCGGCGGAACACCACGAACTCGGTCCGGTGCTTGACCGCATTCGTGCCTGCGCCGATCACCTGCCCGTGCTCCCGCAGGAAGCCGTTCATGCGGAACTCGTCGAACTGGATGGGCTGCTGAACAGCACACTTCTGCCGCACGAGCGCGACGACGAAAAACACCTGTATCCACGGCTCGAGCCGATGCTCGGCGGCGGCGATCCGCTGGCGCCGCTAAGCCGCACGCATCGGGAGATTCTCAGGCTCGGACGCCTGTTTCATCACACGACCGAAGACCTGCCCGAAGGGCCACTTTCTCCCGAAACGATTCAGGACATGCAACGGATGCTGTATGGGCTGGATGCGATCCTGCGCCTGCACTTCGCGCAAGAGGAAGAGATTTATCACGGGATGGCAGAGACGGTCTGAGCCGGTTTCCGTACTGGCATGCTTGCCTGCTCTGGTTCAACCCCCAGCACCGCAATAGATGCCGTACAACGTTTCGATGACGCGCTCGGCAGGCCCGGGCGCCAGCGTGTACCAGATTGTCTGCGATTCCCGCCGCGTGCGCACCATGCCTTCGTCGCGCAGCCTGGCCAGATGCTGGGACAACGCTGACTGGCTCAGGTCCGGCAGTGCTTCGTTGATCTGGCCGACGGACAGTTCACCGCTTGCCAGCAGGCACAACACGCGCAGGCGCTGCGGATTGGCGAGCGTCTTCAACAGACTGGCGGCCTCTTCGGCGCGGTTGTGCATGGCCACGGCATTGCGCGCGATGTTTCGTTTCATCGAATGCCCCCAGTGAGGGATCGGTTGCTCTGGCGGTTGACTCTACCGCACTTTACTAATTAAGATGTTGCTAATGTAGTAATATCTTAAACATGCCGCATGCCGAACCCGCCGTACTCAAGCGAAGCGCGATTGACCTGCGTCAATGCCGCCCAGGACCAACGGCGGATGCTGGGCATCAAAGTCATTGATCATCGAGGTATTGGACATGTCGCGCATCGTGATTCTGGGGGCCGGCCTGGGTGGCATGGCCGCGGCGTATGACCTCAAGGCAGGCCTGGGCAAAAAAGCGGACATCACCGTGATCGGCGATGGGTCCTATTTCAATTTCACCCCCTCCAACCCGTGGTTGGCGGTGGGATGGCGCAAGTCCGAGGATATCCGCGTGGAAGTGCGCGAGCCCTTGAGCAAGCACGGCATCCACTACAGCGCGGTACCGGCCGAAGCGATCCAGCCTGCCGAAAACCGCATACGCCTGCTCAGCGGCGATACGCTCGACTACGACTACCTCATCATCGCCACTGGTCCGCGCCTGGCTTTCGACGAAGTGCCGGGCCTGGGGCCCGACACCGGTTTCACACAATCGGTGTGCACGGGGCCGCATGCGCACACGGCTTGGCTGGCCTACCAGAAATTCCTGAAAAATCCCGGCCCCATCGTGGTCGGCGCCGTGCAAGGCGCCAGCTGCTACGGCCCTGCCTACGAGTTCGCCATGATCGTGGACGCCGACCTGCGCCGGCGCAAGCTGCGCGACCGCGTGCCCATCACCTTCGTCACCGCCGAGCCGTACATCGGCCACATGGGGCTGGGCGGCGTCGGCGATTCCAAGGGTTTATTGGAATCGGAATTGCGCCAGCGCGACATCCGCTGGATCAGCAATGCCAAGGTCGGCGCGGTCCAAGCCAATCGCATCAAGATCGACGAGGTCGACGCCAAAGGCGCAACCGTGCAAACGCACGATCTGCCTTTTGCCTACGCCATGCTGATTCCCTCGTTTACCGGCGTCGACGTGGTGCGCAAGGTGCCTGGCTTGACCAATCCGCGCGGCTTCGTGCTGATCGATGCGCACCAGCGCAGCACGGCCTGGCGCAACATTTTCGCTGCCGGCGTATGCGTGGCCATTCCGCCGGTAGAGCTGACGCCGGTGCCGACCGGAGCACCGAAGACCGGCTTCATGATCGAGTCGATGGTCAGCGCGATCGTGCACAACATCCGCGACGAGATCGAAGGCCGGCCCGCCGACGCATGCGCCACCTGGAACGCGATCTGCCTGGCCGACATGGGTGAAACCGGCGCCGCGTTCGTGGCCTTGCCGCAGATTCCTCCGCGCAACGTCACCTGGGCGCGTACCGGCAAATGGGTGCACGTGGCGAAGGCCGCATTCGAGAAGTACTACCTGCAGAAGATGCGCACCGGCCACACGCATCCGGTGTTCGAGCGCTACGTGTTGAAGCTGCTGGACATCGAATCGCTGAAGTCCGACGTGTCGCACCATTGATTTCTTCATCGCAACGGAGCAAGACCATGAACATCGATCGCATCGTTCTCGCCTTTGCCGGCGGCATGGTGCTGCTGGGCCTGGCGCTTGGCTATTTCGTGTCGCCGTGGTGGTTCCTGCTTACGCTGTTCGTGGGCGCGAACCTGTTGCAATCGGCCTTCACCGGATTCTGTCCGCTGGCGAAGATCCTGGCCAAGTTCGGCGTGAAACCCGGCAGCGCGTTTCCTTCCTGAGGTACCGCCGGTGCGATGTCAGCGATCCATGACGTGTTTGCTTCGTCTCCCGGCCGTGCTCCTGCTGGCGGCCGCGCTATGCGCTTGCGGTGATCGCCGCCCGCCATCCTCGGCGCAGACCACGCCACCGGCGCTGGCCGCGCTGACCGTGCATGCGCAGACGGCACCGCAGGAACAAACCTGGGATGGTACCGTGGAAGCGGTCCATTCGGCGGTGCTTTCCGCGCAAACCAATGCACGCGTGGTCGAACTGCCGTACGACGTCAACGACGTGGTGCCCGCCGGCGCGGTGCTAGTGCGCTTCAGCAACGTGGAACAATCGGCGGCCGCACGCTCGGCCAGGGCGCAGATCGCATCCGCGCAAGCGACCTATGACAACGCCAAGGCCAATTACCAGCGCATCGCTGCCATCTACGATAAAGGACTGATCGCCAAGGCCAGCCTCGATGCGGCGCTGGCCCAGCGCGACAGCGCCTACGCGGCCGTGCTTGTTGCGCAGGCCAACTGGCGGCAGATCGGCATGCAGCAGGACTACACCGTGGTACGCGCGCCGTATGACGCCATCATCACGCGTCGCTACGTGCAGGTTGGTGAATCGGTGCAATCGGGCCCACCGGTGCCGCAGCCATTGATAGCCATCGCCTCGCTGGACGACCTGCGCGTGAACGTGCAGGTGCCACAGAGCGCGGTGGATATGATCCGCCGCCATCACGCGGCGGTGATCCTTCCCGGCAACGACGGCCTGCGTATTGCCGCGGCGGCGGTCACGGTATTTCCCTATGCCGATCCGGATACGCATACCTTCTCGGTTCGCGTGGAGCTGTCGGGCACGCACACGGGGCTCTACCCGGGCATGACCGTAAAAGTCGCCTTCGCCACCGGCACGACGCGGCGCCTGCTGGTACCTGCCGGCGCGTTGCTGCAACGTGGCGAACTGCAAGGCGTGTACGTGATCGACAACGACCGCGTATCGCTGCGGCAAGTACGCACCGGGCACGCTTATGGCGATGAGGTAGAGATACTGGCCGGCCTGGACGATGGCGAACGCATTGCCGCCGATCCGGCCGCCGCCGGCCGCCTGCTGGCCGAGCGCTACCGTGGAGCCGTTCGGTGAGCACGCAACTGGGCTTTTCCGGGCGCATCGCGCGCAGCTTTCTCAACTCGCCGCTCACGCCGATTCTTGCCATCACCGCGCTGCTGCTTGGACTGGCTGCGATGATGATCACCCCGCGCGAGGAAGAGCCGCAGATCGACGTGACCATGGCCAACGTGATGGTGCCCTTCCCCGGCGCCGACGTGCGCGATGTGGAGAACCTGGTGGCGTTCCCGCTGGAACAGAAACTGGCGGAAATCGAAGGCATCAAGCACGTGTACTCGGTGAGCCGGCCCGGCATGGCCATCATCACGGTGGAATTCCAGGTGGGCGTGCCGCGCCAGACGGCGATCGTCCGACTCTACAACCAGGTATTCCAGAACCAGAATTTCGTGCCGCCGGCATTGGGCGTAGGTCAGCCGTTGATCCGTCCGATGGGCATCGACGAATCACCGGTGATGGCGCTCACCCTCTGGAGCGACCGCGCCGGAACCACCGCCACGCAGCTCGGCGAGGTGGCGCACACGCTGGAAACCGAGCTCAAGCGCGTGCCCGGCACGCGCGATGTCTACACCATCGGCGCACCCGAACGCATGGTCATCGTGGAACTGGACGCGCCCAAGCTTGCGTCGTACGGCATGTCGATCGCCGACTTGTCCGCCGCGCTCAAGGCGGCGAACGCGGTCACGCAGGCCGGCGACCGCGTGGTCGACGATCGCGACATTCCCATCACCGCCGGCACCTTCCTGGCCCATGCCGAAGACGTGGCGAATCTGGTGATCGGCTTGCACAAAGGCCAGCCGGTGTTTCTGTCCGACGTGGCGCGCATCCATGCCGGCGCCGACCTGCCGAACCAGTATGCGTGGTTCGGCAGGCCGCCCGGCAAGGGCGGCCCCCTGGCCGGATCGGCGCCGGCCGTGACGATCGCCATCGCCAAAAAACCGGGCACGAATGCCGCCGACATCACCACCGCGATCGCGGCACGGCTGGCGTCGTGGCGCAACGTGCTGATTCCTGCCGGCGTGCACGTCGAAATCACGCGGGACTATGGACAGACAGCCACCGACAAGGCCAACCGGCTCATCCACAAGCTGATCTTCGCCACCGGCTCGGTGGTGCTGCTGGTATGGCTGGCGCTCGGCTGGCGCGAAGCCATCGTGGTGGGCAGCGCGGTGATCATCACGCTGATGCTCACGCTGTTCGCATCCTGGGCGATGGGCTTCACCATCAATCGCGTGTCGCTGTTCGCGCTGATCTTTTCCATCGGCATCCTGGTCGACGATGCCATCGTGGTGGTGGAGAACGTGCATCGGCACATGGCGCGCGGCGGTCCGCTCAGTGAGGCCATTCCGGCCGCGGTGAGCGAAGTGGGCGGGCCCACCATCCTTGCCACTTTCACCGTCATCGCCGCCTTGCTGCCGATGGCGTTCGTCTCGGGCCTGATGGGGCCATACATGCGGCCCATTCCGATCAATGCATCGGCCGGCATGCTGCTTTCGCTCGCGGTGGCGCTGGTGATCACGCCGTGGCTCGCCTTTCGGCTGCTGCGGCACGCTCATCCGGGTGCGGGCGTTGCCACGCGCACCGGCGACAGCTTGCATCGCCTGTTCAGTCGGGTGATGACGCCCTTCATCGAAGGCGCCCGCGCGGCGCGCAAACGCAAGCTGCTGTTCGCCTCGATGGGTGTGCTGGTGTTGGCGGCGGCCGGGCTGGTGCTGGTGAAGGCGGTGGTGCTGAAGATGCTTCCGTTCGACAACAAGTCCGAATTCCAGGTCGTGGTGGACATGCCCGTCGGCAGCACGCTGGAACGCACCAACCGTGTGCTGTCCGAATTGGCGCAGGCCGTTTCAACCTTGCCCGAAGTGAACAATTGGCAAGGCTACGCGGGCACCGCGGCGCCGATCACCTTCAATGGACTGGTGCGCCAGTATTACCTGCGCAGCGGACCGATCGTCGGCGATCTGCAGGTGAACCTGGTCGACAAATCACAACGCAACCGGCAAAGCCATGCCATTGCGCTGGCCGCGCGACCGGTGCTGGCGGCCATCGGCGCGCGCTACGGCGCCGCAGTAAAGGTGGTGGAGGTGCCGCCCGGCCCGCCCGTGCTGGCGCCGGTCGTCGCCGAAGTGTACGGGCCTGACTACGGCATCGTGCGCGCGGCGGCGCTGCGCCTGAAAAAGACATTCGCCACCACGCCGGACATCGTCGACGTCGACAGCAGCGTGGAAGCCGACGCGCCGCGCGACATCGTGGTGGTGGATCGCGAACGCGCGGCGAAACTCGGCTTGAGCCAGGCCGGTATCGCGCAGGCACTGCGCGCGGCGCTATCGGGTGACGACGCCACCTATCTGATGGACGGCCACGCCAAGTACGCCATGCCGGTGCGCCTGCGGCTGCCGGCGGGCGATCAGGCCTCGCTGGCGCAATTGCTGGCTCTGCGCGTGCGCGCATCCAACGGTGCCTTGGTGCCGCTGTCGGAGGTGGTTGATGTGCGGACGGCCGGATGGGAACAGGCCATCTACCACAAGGATCTGCTGCCCTATGCCTATGTCGTGGGCGATGACGCAGGAGCCACCGACAGTCCGCTCTATGGCATGTTCAAGATGGTAGGCGCACTGCGGCGCGAAAAAGTACTGAACCAGACCATTGGCCAGTACTTCATCGCACAACCGCAAGACACCGGCGGCCTGGCGATAAAGTGGGACGGCGAATGGCAGATCACCTATGAAACCTTCCGCGACATGGGCCTGGCCTATTCGATGGGCCTGGTGCTGATCTACCTGCTGGTGGTCGGGCAGTTCAAGAGTTACGTGGTGCCGCTCATCATCATGGCGCCCATTCCGCTTACCGTGATCGGCGTGATGCCCGGCCACGCGCTGCTGGGGGCGCAATACACGGCGACGTCGATGATCGGCATGATCGCGCTGGCCGGCATCATCGTGCGCAATTCGATCCTGCTGATCGACTTCATCAACCATGCGCTCGCCACCGGCCGGGCGCTGGAACAGGCGGTGATCGAGGCCGCCGCCGTGCGCGCCAAGCCGATCGTGCTCACCGGCGCGGCGGCGATGGCCGGTGGCCTGTTCATTCTGGACGACCCCATTTTCCAGGGGCTGGCCGTGTCGCTGATCTTCGGCATTCTGGTGTCGACCATCCTGACGCTGCTGGTGATTCCCCTGCTCTATTACGCATGGCTTGCGCGGCACGGCGCGTCGGCCGGCCATGCAAGCACGTGACCCCACCGCACGAGGAGAACCATCATGCACAAGTCCTGGACCGAGATGACCGTGGAGCTTTCGCAGGCGCTGAAAGAAGTAAGGGCCGGCGCGCCCGATACGATGCACGCCTTCTCCGCGCTGGCCCGCGCGGCGCTGGCGCCGAAGACCTTGGACACCAAAACCAAGGAACTGCTCGCCCTGGGCATCGCTGTGGCGGTCCGTTGCGACGCATGCATCGCCTTCCATGCGGAAGCGGCGGTCAAGCAAGGCGCCACCCGCGACGAAATCATGGAAACCATGGGCCTTGCGATCTACATGGGTGCAGGCCCCAGTGCGATGTACGCGGCACAGGCGGTGGAGGCGTATGACCAGTTTGCGGCGAAGCAAAATCAGCCACGCGGCTGAGTGGCGGCGCTGAAGCTCGTCACGTTGCGATCAACCGGCCCCGGCTGGAATCAGGCGTTCTTCTGGGCAGCGTGATATTTCCGGCGGATCTCGGCCAGATCGACACGCGCCGGGGGAAGGCTGAGTTTCATGTCGCTCATCGTGTCGGCCACGATCTGCGAGATCGCCAGGTCGCGGAACCATTTGTGGTTGGCCGGTATCACGAACCACGGCGCATGCTTGGTGCTGGTTCGCTCGATCGCTTCCTCGTAGGCTTCGATGTACTTCGGCCAGAACAGGCGTTCGGAATAGTCGCTTTCGCTGATCTTCCACTGCCGGGCCGGATCGTCCAGCCGCCGCTTGAAGCGGTCCAGTTGCTCCTCGGCGCTGATGTGCAGATAGAACTTCAGGATCTGCGTGCCGTTTGCCGCCAGCATCGCCTCGAAGTCGTTGATCAATGCGTAACGTTGCGACCATACCTCGCGCGGAACCGATCCATGCACGCGTACGATCAGTACGTCTTCGTAATGCGAGCGGTTGTAGATGACCACCTCGCCACGGCCGGGCGCGCGCTGGTGAACGCGCCATAGAAAATCGTGGGCGCGATCTTCCGCACTCGGTTCCTTGAAGCTGAAGACGCGTGTTCCCTGCGGATCCATGCCACTGAAAAGATGCCGGACCACGCCGTCCTTGCCGGCGGCATCGAGCCCTTGCAGCACGATCAGCAGCGAGCGGCTCGCATTGGCATACAGCAGGTATTGCAGGCGCGCCATGTTGGCGAGCGATTCGCCAATCAACGGCCCGGCCTTTTCATGCGACTCGTGCCTGCCCTTGTAGGCCGGATCGATCTGGGAAAGATGCAGCTTGGCGCCGGGGTGCACCATGAATTCTTCACGATAGCTCATACCCATCCGCTCCGTTCGGCCGGTCGTCAATGCTGACAGGCTAACCGTTACGCCAGCTTTTCGCATACGCAGCAAGGGTGTCCCGCATGCTTCATGCCTGCCAGCCCGACGTGGACGGATGGTCCTGGCGAACCCTTACCCATTCATCGCCGATTTTGGCGTACGCATGCTTCACGGCCGTCCAGGCGATGCGATGGGAAATCTCTTCGCGACACGGCTCGGCCGCATGGGACGCATAAGCGCGATTGAACGCCTCGCGGTAAATATCCTGCGCGTGGGATGGAAGATGGCTGCAGACCGGCAGCGGCAGTTCTGTATTGGTCAGATAGGGCATGGCACGGACACCTGCTTGCTCATGGTTGCACGTCGGCGATGCGTGCCTCGGGTTCCGGCTGGGGCAGCTCCGTTATCACCGCGCCGGTAAGCAGCAACACGCCTGCCAGGGACACGGCCGGCGTAAAAGCCTGTCCTTGCCGGCGGCGGTCCAAGCGTTGCATTGCGATGCATACGAAGCCACGGCCACCGCCAAGACGGGGGCCGTGGCGAGAAAGCCGCTTGTTCAAGGCGCAACTACCAGCTGGTCGACGACGTTCTTGACGCCCGGCGCGCTCCAGGCGGCCTGCTCGACGGTATCGCGCTCGGCCAGCGAATCGACGGCGCCCTTCAGCGTCACCGTGCCCTTGCTGACGTTCACCGTGATGGACTTGGTATCCAGATGGGCGCGACGATACAGTGCCGCTTCGATCTTGGTCTTGATGTCCCGCGGCTGCGCGTGCGGTGTGATGGTGATGCGATCGACCACGCCTTTCACCCCGAGCAGTCCGCGCACCGCGTCTTCGGCGGCGTTACGGATGAAGTCCCATTCGACATGGCCTGACAGCGTCACCCAGCCGTTTTCCACCACGACCTTGACCGCATCGGTCGGAATGCAGGCATTCCAGTCGATGGCGTTCTTGGCCGCCATGGCGATGTCCGTATCGGTGCGCGCGAAATCGCCCGGCAGCGCCACTTCCAGCTCGATGGCCAGTCCGCGTACGCCAGGCACACGCTTGGCGGCGCGTTCTGCGGCCCATTTCTGCGGATAGCTGTCGACCTTGCCGGACAAGGTGACCACACCCTCGCGCACTTCCACGCCGATGCGGCTGGCATCGACGGAAGGCTCCCAATCCAGTTCGTCCAGAACGATCTGCTGCAGTTCACGATCGGTTTTCATGAGTCACTCCTCGCAGATTCAACTGCTTTGACGGCAAAGCTGGCGCGCCTGTCGATGCGCCATCGGATCGCTTCACGCGCCGGCCAGGTGCACCCCTTCCTGCGACAGGCACGGGTAATCGGTATAGCCCTTGGCATCGCCACCGAAGAACGTGCTGCGGTCCGGCTCGCTCAGCGGCACACCGCGCTTGAAGCGTTCCACCAGGTCAGGATTGGCGATGTACGCGCGCCCGAAGGAAACCATGTCGGCGCGCTGCCGGCGGCAGGCATCCAGCGCCATGGGAAGGTCGTAGCCGTTGTTGGCGATGTATCTGCCCCTGAAGCGGCTGCGCAGGATCTGCCAGTCGAAACCCACCTCGCGCGGCCCTTGCGGCGATCCCTCGATCACGTGCAGGTAGCTCACGCCGAACGCATCGAGCTTGTCCACCACATAGCCGTACGTGCCGGGTGGATCGCTGTCGAGCGCGGCATCGTTGACCAGGCCGAATGGCGAAAGCCGTATGCCCACCCGCGAACTGCCGGCCGCGTCGATGACCGCCTCGACAACTTCCAGCAGGAATCGCGCACGGTTTTCGCGCGGGCCACCGAAGTGATCGGTGCGCTGGTTGACGCTGTCGCGCAGGAATTGCTCCAGCAGATAACCGTTCGCGGCGTGAATTTCGACGCCATCGAAACCTGCCTGCATGGCATGCCGCGCCGCATCGCGGTATTGCTCGACGATGCGGTAGATCTCGTCGCTGGTGAGCATGTGCGGCTTTACGCACGGCTTGTAGCCGTCCTTGGTGAAAACGAAGGCTTCAGGACGAACCGGCGAAGGTCCGACCGGCAAGGCGCCGTAGGGCTGCAAGGAAGGATGCGAGATGCGCCCCACGTGCCACAGCTGCGCGTAGATCCGCCCGCCTTGCGCATGCACCGCGTCGGTAACTTTGCGCCAGCCTGCCACCTGCGCCCGGTCATACAGGCCTGGCGTACGCATGTAGCCCCGTCCCTGCGGAGAAATGTTCACGCCTTCGCTGATGATGAGACCGGCCGAAGCACGCTGTGCGTAATACTCGGCCATCAGCGTCGTCGGCAAACCCTGCCCCGTGGCGCGGCTGCGCGTGAGCGGCGCCATCACGATGCGATTGGCAAGTCGATAAGGGCCGAGCTGGATGGGCTGGAACAACGCTTCCAGTTGTATGGCATGGGTGGTCGCTTGCGACATGGCCGTTCTCGTGCGGAGCTTTCTCGGACAAGATCCCAGGCTAGGCAACCTGGATATTTCCGTGTTGATGGAGATCAAGTGCGCGCGCCTGCCGCATCACGCCGCTTGCGCGGCCACCGTATCCATCGGCTGCACCGCACTGGTTTCATCCAGGTGGAATACCGCATCGAACTGCGCCGGCAGCGATGCGACGAAGTAGTGGCTCTCGTATTCCGTCTCCGAGCGATACAGCACGCCGATCGCGCGTTCGAGCATGGGCGCGCTCAGCACGCGGGCGGCGGTGCCTTGCATCGGCAGATAGAAGCGATCCAGCCTGGTGCTGTGGAACAGATGCTCGTAGCTGTCTGCCAATGCCATCCGTACCTGGCGGCATTCGGGTTCGCCGTTCCATTCGTAGGCGGCGGTGACCGTGCCGGTGGCGGTGGTGAAGCCCGCGCAAAGCGCCGCGTCGCTGCCTGCCTGCTGCCGCACGAGCTGGCCTACGTTCCACTCGCCCCGCTGCGACATTTCGGTGGCGCGCGCATCGCCAAGATGCGAATTGTGCGCCCACACCACGATCTTGCCCGTGCCGCCCATGGCGCGCAGATGGTCCTTGAGCGCAAACAAGGTATGCACCATGTGCTCGTCGCGCACGTTCCAGCTTTCGGCACGCGAACCGAACATGGCGCGATAGTAGGTTTCGGCGCTGGCCACCACCTGTGCGTTGCGTTCGGCGAAGAAAAACGCATCGGCGGCATCGCGTCCGTCCTTGCCAAGGTATTCGGGTGCGTGTTCCCACAGCGCCATCAGGCGCTCGCGCACCGCCCGCCGGCAATCCGGCCGCAGTCCGAGCACGGCCTCGTAGCCGTAGCGTTGCGGATCGCGCACGTGGTCCATCGCCGCATACTGCCGCCTGGCGATGGCGGCCTGTTCCTCGTCTACGCCAGCGAGGTAATCCACCACCGCCTGGGCCGATCGGTACAGGCTGTACATGTCCAGCCCATAGAAGCCGGCATGTGCGCCAGGTTTTTGTGCGTCATTGTGCGCGCGCAACGTCTTGATGAAGCGCAGCACTTCTTCGTTGCACCACATCCAGCGCGGAAAGCGCTGGAAATCGCCGAACGCCAGGCGGATGTCGGCATCGCTCCCTTCGCCGCGCACGTAACGGTTGAGCCGGTAGGCGTCGGGCCAATCGGCCTCCACCGCCACGGCGTCGAAACCATGCTCTTCGATGAGCCGCATGCTGATCTCGGCGCGCATGCGGTAAAACTCCTGCGTGCCGTGGGTGGCCTCGCCCAGCAGGACAAGGCTTCGTTCGCCGACGCTGTCCAGCAAGGCGTCGTAATCACGCATGCCATTGCCCAGCCGCAGGGCTTCGCCGCGAATGACTTCCAGCGCCGGATGGCTCGGCATGGTTGCAGACCTCGCAATTGCCGTGCCGGCATCGAGCCGGCACGGCGAACACCTGCAGTGCTCAGCTGATCGTTACTTTGCGCGCGCTGCCGTTTCCCTTCTTCGGCAGGTCGAGCGTGAGCACGCCGTTCTCGTAATGCGCGCTCGCCTTCGTATTGTCCACTTCGCCCGGCAGGCCGAACGAACGATAGACCTGCCCGTAGTACCGCTCCGTGCAGATCTCCCGCTCTTCGTCCTTTTTCTTCGTTTCGCGCTTGACCTCGGCGGTGATCGACACGTGGTTGCCGTCGATCGAGACGTCGATGTCGTCTTTGCCGACGCCCGGAATTTCCGCCTTGACGGCATAGGACCGTTCGTTTTCCGTCACGTCGATGCGCATTTCGGGCATTTCCAGTTCCGACCAGCGCGGGCGCAGCCCGAAGCCGTTGAAAAGCTCCTCGAACGGCGTCTGCTGTTCGAACCGCGCAAGGGTTTTGAAAGGACTCCAGCGTGTAAGGTTGGCCATGGCAAATCATCCTCCGCATGTGTTCCAGGGTGGCCCAGGCTCCCGTGTCCCGGGTCCTTGCTTAGCCTAGGCGCCGGCGCGGTGGTTGCTGTTGATCCAGGTCAATCGTTCGGCCCTGCATTTCCTGCCGGCTTTTGTTGACGGCCATCAAGTTGCGCCGCTGCCACCGGCCTACGCTGGCAAGCGCCATCTCAAGACACACGGGAAGCGCCATCATGTCGAAGAAAACCTGGGTACTGGTTGCCGATGCCGCCAAGGCTCGCCTGTTCGAATTGCCGCAAAAAGACGCCAATCTGATCGAGATTGCCTGCTATGCGCATCCCGACAGCCGCGCGCCCGGGCAACATCCTGCCCATGGCCGCCTGCCGCGTGCGCAGGAAAGCAACGGCCCGGCGCGCCATGCGATCGAGCCGAGGACCACGCTGCGTGTCAAGCACCAGGAGCAGTTCGCGGCCATCCTGAGCGATGTCATGCGCCGTGGCCGCCTGGAACGCCGTTACGACCAACTGGTGCTGATCGCGCCGCCACGCTTTCTCGGTGCATTGCACAAGCATCTGGATGAGCAAACCCTGGCGTGCGTGGTCGACGAGGTTGGCAACGACTTCCTGAAACTGTCCACCACCGACCTGCGCGCACGCATCCGGCAGGACGACGCGACCGTGGCCAGCATTGCGAGCGGCGTTTCATGATCGCAAGCACTTCCAACCTCCCTGAACAGCCGTTTGCCATCCCGGTGGATACCGTGCGCTTCATCGTGGACAAGCTCCATGAGTACGAGAACACTGACCTGCTGGTCGATGCGTCGGAGGTAGGCGAGACCGAGCCCGCACCGCTGGACTGCGAAAACGTGGACGTGTACGCCGAACACGAGAACGATTACCGCAACGAGCCGATCCGGTAGGAGCTGGAATCGTTCATCGACGACCTCCCCGACGATTACCAGATCGACCTGGTCGCCCTGATGTGGCTGGGCCGCGATAACAGTTCCGCCGAAGACTGGCAAGCGGTCCGCGAAGCGGCCGAGCAGGCGCACAACGAGCGTACCGCGCTCTATCTGCTCGGCTCGCCCCTGGCCAGCGATTTTCTGGAAGAAGGGCTGTCGATCCTGCATGTTCCGGATGAGCGTCCGTCATCCAGGCCCTCGGATGTGCAATGGAGCAAGCCATGAAGGACATCGCCGCCTACACCGAATCGCTGCATGCCTGGCCGAGGCACGTGGAATACGCCGCCGCGTTCGCAGCCACCCTCGGCGCGCAGCTGACCGGCATCTACGTCTGTCCGTCGCCCGAAATGGGCTTGCCCGCCTATGACGTACCCGGTTTCGTGCAGGAATGGGCCGACCAGGTACGCCAGCTGGTCGACGAAGCATGCAAGGCGGAAGCCGGCTTCATGGCCGAAGCGCGCCAACGCCATCTCGAACAAGCCGCCTGGCAGGTCGCCCAGGGCTACCTACCCGAATGTCTGGCGATGGCGAGCAACTGGCACGATCTGCTGGTGCTCGGCAGCGACGCGGCCGCCCTATGGGGATCGCCTTCGGCAATCGGCGACATCATGCTCAGTTGCGACATCCCATGCCTCATCGTGCCGGCCGCTTATGGCAAACCCTTTTCGCTCGACTGCGTAGCCATCGCATGGAACGGTTCGATGACGTCGCTGCGCGCCATCCATGCGGCATTGCCGATTCTCGCGCGGGCAAGGCACATCGCCGTGCTCGAAAGCGCCGATCCGGCCTCACCCACCACCGCGTGGAAGCCGCGGTTCGACCTGACACGCTACCTGCGGCGGCATGGACTGGCACCGCAAGCGTCCACCGTCGCAAGACATGGCAAAGGCATCGGCAGCGATTTGCTGCAGGCGGCAAACCGTGCCGGCGCGGACCTGCTTGTGATGGGCGGCTACGGCCACACGCGATTGCGCGAGCGGGTGCTGGGCGGCGCCACCAAGGAAGTGCTCGAACAGGCCAGCCTGCCGGTGTGGATGCGCCACTGAAAGCGCCGCGCGCATGATGCGATGACCAGTGCGCTCCTAGCGCAGCGTTGAATCGCTCGTGGCCTGGCGCGTGCGGTGACTCCACGCACGGCTGGCCATGATGATGCCCATGGACAGGATGCTACCCATGCTGGCCAACAGCATGTCCCGCTGCGCATCCCAGGGATCGCCCTGGCTCCCCAGGTATGCAGCACCCAGGTTGCCGCCGAAGTGCACGGCCGCAAACCATTCCACCAGCTCATAGATCAATGAGTGCGACATGATGAAGGTGACCGGAAACACCCATCGCCACAGGCCGCGTGGCGCAGCGCGGTTGGCGAACAGCTCATTGGCGACGGGTGTCATCAGCAGGCCGTACATGGCGTGCACGAATCGGTCGTAGTCGTTGCGTGACAGTGCGAAGTAATGATTGGGCGAAAAGCCGAGATACGCCGTGAACCACGCGTCATAGGGCACTTCCGAATAGGTATAGTGCGCCCCGATTTCGTGGAGGACGAAGAAAACAAACAGCGCCAGATAGCTGGCATTGGTAAAGCGCAGGCTTCGATAGGTGAGCACGAACACGGGCACCGCGACGAACACCAGCACGTTTTCCAGCAGCCAATCCTGGCGATACCTGGGGGCGATAGCCAGCGCCACCCAGATGGCGACGAACGCGAGCAGCAAGATCAACGGAAACCGGGCGCCGGATCGCTGAGTACCCGTCCGGATGTTCGTTCCACTTGGGAAGGTTTCACTTCGCATTTCGTATCCGGCAGGCCCCAGGACGTTCCGGCTCCGCGGAGCGGTTTGCACCAACGAGCGATGACATGGTTTGCCGTTGGCGGATGAGCGACTTGATCCAGGTCAAGAAACCCAGCGAAGGCTGAGATTTGCCGAGCGTTGAGCTGGATCAGTGGATCCGGCCCCACGAAACCGTAAGGCAGCTTGATGTTCGCGCGACAAGCGCCAGGCCCATCGGAATTAGGTGCTAGGGCCTGTTTACACTATTTGCGTAGCCCGCGCCGGGAGCTGTTTGCGCGCCAGCCAAGGAAGAACGAAGGAG
>Ga0209759_1000305_pt1 | contig 66754 bp, 78 predicted proteins | sample AraplaCL_Col_mMS_FD_184261 | JGI IMG/M metagenome (GOLD analysis project Ga0209759, IMG submission 184261) | Arabidopsis root microbial communities from the University of North Carolina, USA - plate scrape CL_Col_mMS (SPAdes) (version 2) | ecosystem: Host-associated > Plants > Roots >...
TGAACATGCATGTGATCGGATAAGGGCCGCCATCCAGGCGGCGGTAATGTCATGGCTTGGGCTTGTGCCCGCGATAGCTGTTGGGCGTGAACACCCACTCGCCGTCGTGCTGCTTGAGGTTGCGCACGCGCCCGCGGAACTGCAGGCGCAGTCCCAGCAGGCGGAAAATCATTTCGTCGCGCTTGGCCATCTGGCGCATGACGAAGATCACCGGCGGCAACAGCAGCAGGTACAGCAAATTGAAATACATCGACAGCAGCAGGCAGCTGCCCGCGCCGAGGATGAAGGGCACGTACGGCACGCCCATGAACATGGGCGGGCGCGTACAGCCGCGGAACATGGCGTTCTTGCGCATGTGTCAGACCATGGGTAGCAGCGCGTGCACCACTGCGACAACGTGGTCGACAGCCTGGGGAAGGATGCCGGCGCCGGCTTGGCATTCTGAGTTGCCGGAGAGAAAGAGCTTGGCTATCTGGCTGGCTGCACCAATGAGCACGGCGCCGATCAGCACCGGCGATACTTCGGCGATGCGCGCGTGCTGAAACGCCACCTTGTAGCCGGTGAACATGACCGCGATGGTGACCACTGTAATCGAAATACCGTTGAGTACTGACTTGATGTTGCTGAAAAAGCCGCAGGTGGTCTCGGTGAGTTCGCTGGGGGCTCCTTGTGCGAAGACCATGCCTGGTAGTGTTAGCAGTGCGGCGAGCATGAGCAGCGCGAGCGGAACGGTACGAGAGAAGCAGTTCCTTGAAATCATCGGTTGGTTTCCTTTCGTTGGTTGGAGTAGTGCGCATGTGCGTGACATCAATGGACATGCACGAAATCAAAATACGAAAGCATCGTCTTTCCCCATCCGTTGCGGATCGCCGGACTCGGCCGACTTGGCGATAGAAGATGATGTCGTGTCGTGAGCTGAAACACTGTGGGTGCCCGCTGATGTTTGCGTAGCCGAATCACCAGGCCCGTGTACGACTGGCACGAAGACATCCGAAGCTGCTGGTTGCGCTGCCGCGGCTGGGGCCGCCACCGCATCGATAGAAGGCGAAGCTTGAGATGACGGCGCCCCAAGTGCGCCGGCGAGTGCGTGAGCGGCGGTGTCCAGCGCCACGCTGCGCAGGGCGATGCGATACGCCGGGCCATCCTTGAGCACGATGGGCTGGTTGAAGGCTGCAGCTTCGCCCGTTTTCGCTACCGGTATGGCGTTTGGCTGCACCCGTTGCAGGCTGCGGCCCATGGACTCGTAGACCTTCTGCACGTAGCCATCGCGAAAGCCGGTGACGAAGTTGCCGGAGTAGTAGCAGCTGAAGGCCTTGCCCCAATCCTGGTTGGCGCTGGCGTAGCACTCGGCCAGGATGCGCGAGCCTGCCGCCAGGTTGAGGCAGGCGTCGAAGGCTTTTTCGTAGGTGTCCAGACCGTACTTGGCAAGGTTGGCGCGATTGATCTGCGCCACGCCCAGCGAATAGTTGTAGCCCGCCGCTTCCAGCATTTGCGCGGTGGCAACGGCTTCGGCCAGGTTTTCCGGCTGGCGTTGCAGCTGGCCGTTGACCACGCCGATGGCATACGGGTTGTGGCTGGATTCGATGCTGACCAGATGGCGCATCACATCCGGCGATACGGCCAGGTTGGGGCAGGTCATCAGTTCCAGTCCGGTAAGCATGGCGTGTTCTCCAATGCGGGAAGGTCAATGGCTGCGCGCCGGATCGAAATCGATGCCGGTGATGTAGCGACGGCCGGCGTGCGCCTTGATGTGCACGACGATGTCGATGGTCATTTTCAGGAGCTGCTTGATGGTGGCGAATTCCAGCCCTGCGCCCTCGGCGGATGCCTTCACCATCAGGGCCAGCTGGTCCCAGGTCTGTTCGGTGCTGCCGGCGTGGCAGCTGGTGATGGAGCCGGGATGGCCCGATGCGCAATTGCGGATGAAATAGAACGATTCATCGCCGCGCAGCTCGGCCAGGATGATGCGGTCAGGCTTCATGCGCAGGCAGGCTTCCATGCAACTTTTGGCGCTGACGTTGCTGATGCTTTGTCCGCCCTTGGAGTACAGCAGATGCACCACGTTGGGTTGCGGAATGAACAGCTCGCGCGCGTCCTCGATGGTGACCAGTCGCTCATCTGCTGGAATGTGATGCACCAGCGATTTCATGAAGGTGGTCTTGCCGCTGCCGGTGGCGCCGGAAACCACGACGTTTTTCTTGTGCAGCACCGCCTGCTTGAAGAAATCCGCGTAGTTGCGTTGCGCGCGCAGCCGCAGCAGTTCCTTGTCGTGCTCGGACAATAGTTGGGTGTCTTCCAATACGTGGTCGAAGAAGCCGTCCTGCTGGTACTGGTCGAGCGTCCGGGTGTGCTTGGCCGGCAAGCGGATGGTGATGGATACGGTGTCGGCCGCGCACGCCGGCGGAATCACGAACTGCGCGCGCTGCCCGGTGGGAAAGGTCAGCGAGACCATCGGATCGGTATCGGTGATGCGCTGGCCGGTGTTGCTTTCGTTGACCACGGCGGTGCAGAACTGGCGCGCGCGCTCGAAGGTAAGCGTAGGCACCGCCACGCGCTGCCAGCCGTTACGTGTCTCCAGGTACAGTTCGCCAGGGCGGTTGATGCAGATTTCCGTGACGTCGGTCGACGTCATGAATCCGCGGATGCCCAATACCTCGTATTGGTATTGGAGAAAGTTCTGCGATACCTGGGCGATGTCCGTCGTCGCGTCCATGCGTTTAAAAGCGCGCGACCACGCCGCTGAAATCCACGTCCTTGGCGACGTAGATGTTGACGATGCTGCCTTGGTTGATGGTGACGGTGGCCGGCCGATTGGCCGACTTGCGCACGGCCTGGCCCGCCAGCTGCTGCAGGGTTTGCGCAGTGTTGCTCTGGAACGGCGTCTGCACGACCACGCCATTGGAAATGCTGGCGGTGCTGGGGCCGTGCTTGGCGGCCTCGTAGGAAAACGCGTCGCTGAGCAGGCTGATCAATAGCGCCGAGCTGATGCGGCTGGCCCAATGCTCATCGAGGTGTCCGGCGTAACCCGCGCCACCGAGTCCATCCACGCCGGGGCTGGCCATGTTCACATCGATGCCGGTGGGCGTGATGATGCGATCCCAGATCACCGTCATGCGGTTGCCTTCCGGCCCAGTCTCGTATTTCCCCAGCACTTTGGAGCCCTTCGGCAGCAGCAGGCGTCGACCGGTGAAGGAGTACACCGGTTCGGTAACGACGCAGGAGGTGAAGCCGGGGATGTCGCTGATGATGCGTGTCTCCAGCACGCAGCGGATATAGGTGCCGCGTGTAATCAGGGTTTCCGGGTTGGTCAGCGGCTGCGCGCTGGTGGACGCATCGGGCAGGCCGTGCGGTGTTGAATGGCCGGGCACGCCGAGCTGGCTGGCCAGGTTCTGCAAGTCGCTGCCCGGCGCGCTGCCAGTGGCGCCGGCATCTTGCATGCGACGCTCCAGCAGGCTTGGGCCTTGCCGCACGGGCTTCTGCGTTGGCGCCAGCACGGACGATCCAGGCTTGCTGACAAGACCAATCGGTTGCGCGGGTGGCAAGACAGGTTGCGGTGACGTTACGGTGGGCGATGAAGGCGGAAGGGTTGGCGCATGCGGCGCATCGGGCACGACGACGGTTTCCGCTTTCGGCTTCGCATCGGGTTTGTGGCCGAGGCCGTTCTTGAGGAAGGCGAGGCCAAGCAGCACCAGCGTGGCGGCGACCAGGCCGATAAGCACCACGGCACGCTTGTTGAGGCGGGCCATGTCATAGGTCTTCAAGACCGGCGTGGCGGCATCCGGATCGGGCGCCTGTTCCCGCAGGTAGCGATCGTTGTAAGGGTTGCCGCCCTGCGGTTCGCGGTCGGATGCGTTGGGGTGGTTCGTGCTCATGGCTGGGCGTTCCTTCTCAAGCCGACGACGTCATTGCCGTGACGAAGAACCAGGTAGGGATAAGTACCGTGCACGACGATGGTGTTGCCTTCGATGGTGGTATTGACCAGGGCATCCTCCCCGTGCGCGGCGTCGCGCTTGTACACGGCGGGGAAATTGCCGGAAGGAAACTGTTTCAGCTCGTTCATCTTGATGTAGGTGAACTGGCCATCGTCGTACACGTAAACAGGGATCAGCCACGGCGCCTTGTTGTTGCGCGCGGCATAGTCGTAGCGGAAGTTGTAGCTGCGGCCTTTGACCAGCGACACGTCGAGCTCGGGCGTTTTATCCAGCTTGCTCACCTGGTCGGAGAAGCTGGCATTGGCTGGATAGGTGAAACTGATCTTGTACTGCACGCCTTCGTGCTTGGCCTGGTCGAGGGTTTTCCAATCAGTCGCCACCACTTTCAGTTCGAACATGTAGGCATGCGTGGCGGTGCGGATCAGCATGTTGGTATCCACGTCGACGTTCTTGGGTCGCAGATAGAACACGTTTTCCCGGCGCGTCAGGTCCCAGCCGTTGCTGAAGCCGGTGCTGAAATCCAGGATTTTTTCGTGTGGGCTGAGCTCGATCTGGGTGGTGATGCCAAGCCCGGTACGCACGGGATAGATGGCGTCGGGCTTGTATTCGTATTGCTGCACCACCTGGGCGGTGGCGGGCGTGGCCATGGCCGTGCCGGCAACGCACAACAGCGTCGGCAAGCAGGTTCGGATCGACATGTTCATCGGGCGCCGACTCCCTGCAGGGCCCGGTTGGTCGCGGGGGAAATCGCAGGCGGCTGCGTGGCCGCACCCGGTGCCGACGCAGCAGCAGCGGGTGCGCTATCGGCGGGAATGGGCGCCGCGCTGTCCGCCGCGGGGATGGGCTGGGTAGCGGGTTGCACCTCGCTCGGCGCGGCAGCCGGTGGGCGCGTGTCGTAGTCGTCGTCCACGCGGTAATCGGTCACCTGGAAGCCGAGCGGATTCTCGACGCGATACTGCTCGTTCATCTGCAAATCCGGCTTGTAGGTGAAAGCCAGAGTTGCGATCTTGCTGTCCAGCGGCTGCGTGGCGCCGCTGTTGTTGTTGAACAGTTGGCGCTGGAATCGCACGGTGGCGCTTTTGGGCGTCTGCCCCGGCCCGCCGCCATTGAGCACGATGCTGAAGATCTTGATGCGTATCGATTGGTTCTTCCCATACACGGCAATCGGCCCGTCCGTGGCGGTGGGCGACAACCAGTTGCGATACGCCGCGGCGACGTTGGGCGCGGCCATGGTGAGTACGGTGGGCCAGTCGCGCAGGCTGATGGTGCCCCAGTCGTAGGACTCCCTGGCAAGGACGAAATGCGCCACGTTGCTGCGGTTGATCGCTTCGCTGGTGGTGATCTGCCGGTGCGCGAAATCGCCAGTCAGGCGCGCGACCGAGCTGGTGCCGGTATAGGCATCGGCCATGACTACGTACGGCACCTTTTCCTTCAGCGGCAGCAAATAGAAATAGCCGCCCAAAAGAATCAGCGCCACCACCGTGGCGACCATGGCGACCAGCCAGGCGCGCCGCTCGCTGCGTTTTGCGATGTCGGCAAGGGTGATTTCGAAGTTGACGGCCGCCGCCACCGCCTTGTCGACGTTGGCGCTGTCCTGTTTTCTGCTTGGCATGACTAAACCTGAAAAAGAATCGTGACTCGGTAATTGCTGTGTCCGTGGCGTGCAAACTACGGCTGCGATGCCGGCGCATCGGATGCCGCTGGCGGAGCCTGGGCGGCAACAGGCTGGACCAGGATCTGCCGATCGGTAACGCTGATCAGCAATTGGCTCGCGCTGTAGATGACGTTCAATTGCTCGGCGGCGCTGCGCAGATCGGCGGTTCGAATCTGCGTGACCGGCTGTACCAGGGTGTAGTCGTTGGCAAGCGCGTACGACAAATCCAAGCCGGTATCGCTGGCCCAGCGCGCCAACATGGTGCGGAGCGTGATGTCGGTGGGAGCGGCAAGGTAGACGTATTGCGGATTCAGCGGAATCGCCGTGGTGGTGGCGGGCAGGCGGTTGATGGGCCGCCAGCGGCCACCAAAATCCTTGGGTGCCGGCGTGCTGCATGCGGTTAGCGTGAGGGCGGCCAAAAGCAGTGCGGCCCGCAGGCATCCATTCCCGGAAAACTTGAAATCCATCTGCGCGTTATGACTCCCCGTGAGTGAGAAAAAATCATACCGGTGCAGGGGTGGGGGACAGATGTCAGCTAATCAGTAGACGTTTTGTGCGGGCTTGCTATGGCGGTGTCGCATGGTCACCGGATGCGGTGTGTGGGCTTTTTCGTTTGAAACGTGCCGTATCGGTAAAGCACGACGAAACCTGCCTTTCATGACGGAATGCGCGCCGGCGCAGCACGCGCTTACTGGAGGAAAGGCTCTAATATGGCAAAGACTTACAAAGAAATAGGACAAAGACTTGCGCGAAAATCATCTTTCGATGCTTTCGCTGGTTGGTCCATTCTGGCTGCGGGGAATCCTTCCACCCAAATAAAGGACGCGCCATGTTTGATCTTTCCAGTAAGCTGTTTCGTAACTCCATCCTGGTCGCCGTGATGGCTTCGGGTATGTCCACCGTTGTTGCTGCGCAGGATGCCGTGCCCGCCACTGGGCTTGGACAGTCGTGGCCGAATGCGCCAGATGTGAGCCGCATTGCGCACTACCACGTGTACCGGTTTGAACGTGATGGCATGGCGTACATCCAAGTGAACGACTTGCAGGGAAAGGTGCTGGGCGCCGTTGCGGCTACGCAGGGCGTGACGTTTGCGTTGCCGATCGGTGCTCAGGCGCAAAGCGTCAAGGTCCGCGCAGATCCTGCGTCGGCGGATTTGATGCAGGTGGTCTATCAAGACGATGGGTTGACGGTTATGGCGGCATCGCAAGGTGATGGCGGTGCAAGCATCACGGCATTGGTGGACAAGTGCGACGAAAGCATACCGTGCAGTCAAAACGGGATACTTGCCCGATGAGGCCTTGGAGGTCGTGTCTTCATGGTTAGCTCGCCCATAGGCGAACTGGCACCATGGCGGCGCTCTGTGGCATGGCATCACTCAGCAAGGCAGTAAACCGTACCCCAGCTGGGACGGTGCGAAGACGCGCATTCCCCTGGAACAAGCGCGCCAACAATTGCAACTCGCTATCGGCTTTTACACTGGCGCCCAGTTTGGGCGCCACGCTTTGCCGCTCTTTTGCTTGCAGAATGCCGTAAGCCACCTGCGATTCTTCCAGCATACCGTGCATGCACAACGCCACCCGCTGGACGCCGTGGCGCATTCCCGTGCGCAGCGTAAGGTGCACACCGATACATGCGGGCGACATGCTGATCGTGGCAGCGGCTTCGCAGACCATGCGATAGACCGTTGCCTGCAAAGCCTCGCTCAGAAATCGAAGCTTGCGCCCCGGTGTTTCGCAGGAATAGGAGATTCCCGCGTCGCGCAATACTTTCCCGATGGATTCCTCCAGGGCGGCGGCCAGCCCGCGTTCCCGCCACGCACTGGGATGGATGCTCTCGGCGAGGTGATAGACCTGCCGTTGGACGTCCAGAAAGTCTTTGCTGTAGTCGCGGCGCACCTCTTCCGGCACGAAGCGCTGTAGGACACGGGCGTAATCCATGCGAAGCGTGCCAGCAACGCATTCCAGCGCCTGCGAAGTTTGTTGCAGCCGCTGTTCGCCGAATACCAGGCTTCTCTTGGCTATTTGTTGCGTCTGCAGAGTTTCGCGCTGGAGTTGTTCCAGCAGGCGCATCTGCATGGAAAGGCGGGCGCCAAATACGTAGAGGCACGTGATGGTGAATGCGAGGACGGCTTGTATCGGTTGCGTACTGGGGTTGGGCTTCCATTCCACCAGCAAACTTATGCTGATCAGGCAAAGCGTTCCTCCGAGCACTGAGGCTCGCCATCCATGTTTTAGTGTCAACCCCAACGCGGGAAAAAAGAGCACCAGCATGATGGCTGGCTTGATGGTTTCGGGCGACATCTTATGCAATAGCGTAAGCGCTGCGATGAGGAAGGTGGCGATGAGGACATCGCGCACCAGCGGACTCGTCGCGATGCTTCGCCATGACGGCTGCGGTCGTGATGCCTCGCGGCAGTGAATGCGCGCCATGACCACCCATGGGGTTACCAATAAAACGACCATGTAGAAGTTGATAAAAAACCGAAACGCTATTCCCGGTGCGGCTTGATAGGGGCCTGTAGGCGTACGTACGGCCAATACTGCCGCATAACGTGTCGATGCCCACAGCGCCGAAAGCGCAAGCACGCACCACAATAGCTTTTTGACATCCACCAGATCCCGGGAGGGGAAAAGCGCCGCTCGCTCCCGGAACCACCACACAACGGGCATCGCTACGGCAATCGGCGGTATCGATGCGAGCAAGGCCCAGGTCATGCCAAATTTGTCTGCGTTGCCGAGGTAGAAATGGCTGAGCGGGACAATTTCGCCTGCGACCAAGGCCGGCCAATAGCGATAGGGCATCAATAAAAGGCAGGCAATGCGAAGCCCTGCAACGAACGGCCAGGGCGCATCGAACAGCACGGCTATGACGGCCTGATAAACCAGCGCATAACCCAGCGCCACCATGACGTGTACCGTCCAATGCCGGGGGCGCCATTTCTCTTCGACAAGGCTGACGAGCATCTTTCCCTTGCGCTTGAACAGCACAGTGAGAGATGTGGCGCCTTCTTGGCATGGTCTTCCGTTCATCGATTGCGTCCGCGCACAGGCGATCATCCAGTGCGCAAACATAAGACGCATATGATGCGTCGCCCTATCAGGGAAGGCTGATGATGGCTGCAGGGTATTGAGCATGCATCACGCGTCCGCGGGCAAAGCCCACGGACGTCGTGCTTTGAACGTGTGGCGAGGTGCGCCGTAGCGCGCTAACGCCCCGGAGCGGGCGTGACGATCAGGCCCGCAGCAGCGCCGGCGTCGCGTTTGCGCCAATGGTTTCGATCATCGCTTTCACGATGTGGTGATTGCCGGCGATGACGTTGCCGCTTTCGGGGATGCCTTCGCGCCCGGCGAAATCGCAGTACTGGCCGCCGGCTTCGCGGACCAGCAGCACGCCTGCGGCCATGTCCCAGGGTTTCAGGCCGATTTCGAAGAAGCCGTCGTAGCGCCCGGCGGCGGTGTAGGCCAGGTCGAGGGCGGCGGAGCCGGAGCGGCGGATGTCTTCGGCGTGGGCGAGCAGGGCACGGGTCATCGCCAGTTGCGAATCCAGGTGCGCGCGCTGGCGATAGGGGAAGCCGGTGCCGATCATGGCGCCGCCCAGGTTCTCGCGCTTGCTGACGCGCATGCGCCGGTCGTTGAGGTAGGCGCCGTCGCCCTTGCTGGCGGTGAACAGTTCGTCGCGCAGCGGATCGAACACCACGGCATACACCGGCTCGCCCTTGTCGAGCATGGCGATGGAAACGCTGAAGTGGGGGATGCCGCGCAGGTAGTTGTGGGTGCCGTCCAGCGGATCGATCACCCACACTTGCGGGCTCTTGCCGATCGCGCCGCCTTCTTCGGCGAGGATGGCGTGGCTGGGGTAGGCGCGGCGCAGTTCCTTGACGATCTCTGCCTCGGCCAGGCGGTCGACCTCGGACGCAAAGTCCATACGCTGCTTTTCAACGACGTTGAGGCCGTCGATGCGGTTCATGTAACGCAGGATCACGTTACCAGCGGAGCGCGCGGCGCGTACCGCGACGTTGACGGCGGGTCTGGTCATGGCTTTGGCTTGGCAAAAGAACGGGTTAGCGACCGGTAATGGTAGCAGAGGCGCCAGGGAAGGGGCGAGCGATCGCATGCCGGCACGCGATCGCTCGCCCTTTCTGCCCAGCGCCTCGACTATCCTTGCCACCCTTGTAAATGCCTGATGTTTGCCGCATGAGCGTTATTACCGACCTCCCCAGCCTTTTCCGCTTTGTCCTCGTCCGCACCTCCCACCCGGGCAACATCGGCAGTGCGGCGCGGGCCATGCGGACCATGGGCTTCACCCGCCTGGAGCTGGTCTCGCCGCACCGTTTCCCCGATCGGGAGGCATCGGCCATGGCGGCGGGCGCGGACGACGTGCTGGAAGGCGCACGCGTGCACGCTGGCCTGGTGGATGCCTTGGCCGGGGCAAGTTTCTCCCTGGGCCTGTCCGCGCGGCGTCGCGGGGTGAACCTGCCTGAACTCACACCGCGTGAAGCGGCCGCGCAGGCGCTGGCTGCGGCAGGGCGTGGCGAGCAGGTGGCGTTGGTATTCGGCAACGAGCGCACCGGTCTGGAGAACGAGGAACTGGCGCGCTGCCATGCGATGGTGCGCATTCCCAGCGTGGACGATTTCAGCTCGCTGAATCTGGCGCAGGCGGTGCAGGTGATGGCTTACGAATTGCGCTTGGCGCTGCTCGGCGAGGAGGTGCCGGCGCCGCCGCCGGTGCACGACGAACCCCTGGCCGATGCGGCGCAGATGGAGCGCTTCTTCGAGCATCTGTTGCAGACGCTGGACGATATCGATTTCCACAAGGGGCGCGCGCCGACCATGATCATGCTGCGGTTACGCAAGCTGTTTTTGCGCGCGCAGATGGACGAGCGCGAGTTGCGCATGCTGCATGGAATTCTGGCGGATGCGCAGCGGATGGCGCGGTTGGCCAACGAGAAGGAATAGCGAACCCCAACGTCGCGCTCTGCATGGCAACGTTGGGGTTCGCTGGCGCTCACCGCCAACCTACGCGCGCCTCATCATTGCGCATCGTCGGCAAGCTCGATCTGCGGCGCCGGCGTCACCAGCAGCTTGTCGATACGCGCGCCATCCAGGTCCACCACCTCGAAACGAATGCCGCGCCAGGCGAACACTTCGCCCGTCTGCGGAATATGGCCGAGCGCCGCCATCACCATGCCGGCGGCGGTGCGGAAGTCGTGCTCCTCTTCGCCGGGCAAGTGATCCAGATGCAGCAGTTCGCGCAGGTCGTCGGTGGAAAGCGCGCCGTCGATCAGCCAGCTGCCGTCCTCGCGCTGCACGATGGGCGCGTGTTCTTCGCCGCCGCCATGGCCAAGCTGGCTGGCGCCAACCACGGCGGCGAGCAGGTCGTTGAGTGTCACCACGCCGTCGATGTCGCCGTATTCATCCACCACCAGCGCCATCGGCGTTTCGGCGTCGCGGAATTCCTCCAGCAGGTCGAGCGCGCGGGCGGTGCCGGGTACGTAGAGCGGCTTGGCCAGCACGCGGAACAATTCCAGCTTGCCGGTGGCGATGCCGCCGAGCAGGTTCTTCACTTCCATCACGCCGACGATGTCGCTTTCGTCTCCGCGATACACCGGATAGCGCGAATAGGAGGTGTCCCGCAGCACCTGCAGGTTTTCTTCCAGCGGCGCGTTGATGTCGAGCCAGGCGATGCGCATGCGCGGCGTCATCACGCTGTCCACGGTGCGGTCGCCCAGGCGCAGCACGCGGTTGACCATGGCCTGCTCGTCGGCATCGAGCACGCCTTGTTCCGTGCTTTCGGCCACCAGCAGGCGGATTTCTTCTTCGGTGGCGGCGCTGTCGCCGCGATCTTTCACGCGCAGCAGCTGCAACAGCAAGCTGCTGGAACGGTTGAGCGCCCACACGAAGGGCGCGGTCGCGCGCGACAGCACCAGCATCGGCATGCCGACAATGCTGGATACTTTTTCGGGCGCGGACAGGGCCAGGCGCTTGGGCACCAGTTCGCCGATCACGATCTGGATGAAGGAGATCACGATGAAGCCCAGCACCACGCCGATCACCCGCGTATAGGGCACCAGCCAGGCGATGCTGCTGTCACGCAATATTTCCGCCAGGTGCGCACCGACGGCATCGCCGGCCACCGAGCCGGTGATCAGCATCACCAGGGTGATGCCCACCTGCACGGTGGACAGAAAATGCTCCGGCGCTTCGGCGTGCCGCAGCGCGACCTGGGCACGGCGGCTGGTGCGGGCCATCTGCTTGAGCCGGCTTTTGCGGGAGGCCACCAGCGCCATTTCCGACAGCGCGAAGAAACCGTTGCAAAGGGCGAGGAGGAGGACGAGCGCGAGTGTGGTCAGCATCGCGGCAGGGCATCGGGTACGGGCATGCCGACCAGTGTAAGGCACGCGGCCGGCTCCCGGGATAGCCTGGGTGGTGCGGCGCGGCAGGGGGCTCCTGTAACATTCCCGAAATATTTGCCCTTTCCTGCGCAGACCCCTACATGTTTTCACTCCAGACGATTTTCGGCAAAGGCGACAAGTTCTACGGCTTGTTGGAACAAAGCGCCGAAGCGGCCCGCGAAAGCGCCAGGGCCCTGCATGAGCTGGTCTCCCTGGCAGACCACACACCGGTCATGGCCGCCTTTGCCGCCGCCCGCAAGCGGGAAAAGGACCTCGCCATGCAGATCAGCGAAGAGCTGATCAATACCTTCGTCACCGCGCTGGATCGCGAGGACATCGAGGCGCTCAACAGCGCGCTGTACAAAATCCCCAAAAGCGTGGAGAAGTTCGCCGAACGCTACGCGATCGTTGCCAGCCGCCTGCAGGGTGTGGACTTCGGCCAGCGTACCCTGGTGCTGACCCGCTCGACCGACGTGGTGGTGGAGCTGATCGGCCAATTGCGCCGCGGCCTGCAGATCGATCCGGTGAAGAAATTGCAGGACCGCATGCAGACGCTGGAGTCGGAGGGCGACCGCATGCTGCTGGCGCCCTATCGCACGCTTTACCTGGAGAGCGACGACGCGATGCGCGCCATGCTGGCCAAGGATCTGTTCGAACTGATCGAAAAGGCCATCGACCGCTGCCGCGACGTGGGCAACATCGTTTATTCCATCGTATTGAAGAACTCCTGAGAGGTACGCCTTGCACGCTGCATGTCACGCACGGCGCGCACTGACGGGAGCGCGCGCATGAGTCTGGGCCTGGTCATCGCGGTCGTGCTGATCGCGCTCGTCTTTACGTATATCAACGGCTTCCACGATACCGCCAACTCCATCGCCACCGTGGTGGCCACCAAGGTGCTGTCGCCGGGACAGGCGGTGCTGCTGGCGGCGGTCACCAACATGATCGGCGCGATGTGGGGCACCGCGGTGGCGGCGACGATCGCGGCCGGCATCGTCAACACCGGCGTGGTGCATGCAGGGCCGGAGCTGCTGATCTGCGCGTTGCTGGCGGCTATCGTGTGGAACCTGCTCACGTGGTGGCTGGGCCTGCCGTCCAGTTCCAGCCACGCGCTGGTCGGCGCCCTGGTGGGCGCCGCCATCGCCGAAGCCGGCGGCCGTTTCAGCGCGGTGATCTGGGCGCAGGACGGCGCGCACTGGTGGGAAGGCAAGGGCGTGCTGCCCAAGGTGGTGGTGCCCATGGTGGTGTCGCCGGTGATGGGCTTCGTGCTGGGCTTTCTGCTGATGGGCGGCCTGTATGCCTTGCTGGCGTGGCTTGCCTCGCGCAAGGGGCCGCTGCGCCAGCTGGGCCGCACGCCATTCGTGAACAGCCTGTTCGGCAAGGTGCAGATTCTGTCGGCCAGCGCGATGGGCCTGGCGCACGGCATGAACGATGCGCAGAAGAGCATGGGCATCATCGCCCTGGCGCTGGCCAGCGCGACGGCGGCGGGGCGATTCGATCAGCTGCCGCAGTGGTTGTCGTTCCTGCGCATCCACGAATCCGCGGCCGGCGGCTTTGTCGTGCCGCATTGGGTGGCGGCGCTGTGCGCGCTGACCATGGCCGGCGGCACCGCGGGCGGCGGCTGGCGCATCATCAAGACGCTGGGCCACAAGATGGTGAAGCTGCATCCCATCAACGGTTTTGCCGCGGAGGGCAGTTCGGCGCTGGTGATCCTGAGTGCGTCGGCCTTCGGCTTGCCGGTGTCGACCACGCACGTGGTGTCGTCGTCGATCATGGGCGTGGGCTCGGCCAAGCGCTTCAACGCGATCCGTTGGTCGGTGGTGGAGCGCATGGTGTGGGCGTGGATTCTTACCCTGCCGGTAACGGCGCTGATTGCGTACGGGCTTATTCTCGTGGCGCGGCAGCTGTAGGCTGGATGCTGGGATTGCATCCCAGCCCATGTATGGTCGTCATTCCCGCGAAAGCGCCTCCGCTTTCGCGGGAATGACGACTCTGGGGTTACGTTCCAGGCCTAGAAGCTGTCGCCGCTTTCCACGATCAGCTGCTCCAGCTGATCGCCCAGCGCACCCAGCTCGCTGATCAGGCGCATCAGCTCCGGCCCGTTCACCAGTTCGTACGGGCGGTTTTCGCACAGATGCAGGTACGGCGAGCCGCCCAGATCGGCCACGGCCAGAAAGCCCACGCGCTGCTCCCAGTTGAAGCGCAGGCAGCGCTTGGGATCGGCGCCGGCCAGCGGCCCGATAGGAGTGGAGATGCGCAGGTAGCGGCGGCCGCCCTCGTCTTCCAGTTCGGCCAGGTAGATGCCTTGATGACGGCCGTGCGGCAAGGTCAGGTCGAAGCTGATCACGTACGGATCGTTCCGCCGCAAGGTATGCAGGCTGCCGATCAGCGAGCGCACGGCTTCGAAGTGATGCATACGATGATCCCGGCGGGAGACGGTTCGCCGCTACTCTGCCACGAGTCGGGCACAGACGGATCAAATCCGCGTAAAGTGCACCCGCCATGAAGCCGGAATACTTGAAAGTCTTCGACGCCATTGCCGCCATTCCGCCGGGTCGCGTCGCCAGTTATGGCGCCATCGCCGCACGCGCCGGGCTGCCGGGTCGCGCCCGCCTGGTCGGGCGCCTGCTGGGCGAGGTTCCCGATGGCATGACGCTGCCGTGGTTTCGCGTGCTGCGCTCCAGCGGCCAGATCGCCATGCCGCCTGGCAGCCGCGGCTTTCGCGAGCAGTGCCGCTTGCTGCGCGCGGAAGGTGTGGAGGTGAAAAACGGCCGCGTGCCGCTGTCGCGCTTCGGGCTGGATGCCGACGTGGATCGGGAGTTATGGGGCTTGCCGTGAGGCAATCGCTGACGCAAAGCATTGCTCGAATGTGCTGTGCGAAGGAAATAAGCTTTCGCTAGGTTGCCCACTCCTTCAAGCCTCGCCTGTCCGTGATCGATGACGGGCAAGCGGGAAAAAGAACAAGCATGTCCGCCACGCCCCTTCATATCCTCCAAAGCGTTTTCGGCTACGCCCACTTCCGCGGCCATCAGCAGGCCATCGTCGAGCATGTTGCCGAAGGCGGCGATGCGCTGGTGCTGATGCCCACCGGCGGCGGCAAGTCGCTGTGTTACCAGATTCCCGCGCTGCTGCGGCAAGGCACCGGCATCGTGGTGTCGCCGCTGATCGCCTTGATGCACGACCAGGTGGACGCGCTGCGCGAAGCCGGCGTGGCGGCGGCTTATCTCAACTCCAGCCTCGACGCGCAGGAACAGCGCGAGGTGGAGCGCAAGCTCTCGGCCGGCGAGCTGAACCTGCTGTACGTGGCGCCGGAGCGATTGATCACCGCGCGCTTCCTCGATTTGCTCGATCGCACCGAAGTGGCGCTGTTCGCCATCGACGAGGCGCACTGTGTGTCGCAATGGGGCCACGACTTCCGCCCCGAATACCGCGAGTTGATGATCCTGCACCAGCGCTATCCGCAGGTGCCGCGCATCGCGCTGACGGCGACGGCCGATCCGCGCACTCGCGAGGAAATCGTCGAGCGCCTGGTATTGCAGGAGGCGCGCCAGTTCGTTTCCAGTTTCGATCGCCCGAACATTCGCTATGCGGTTACGCAGCGCCACAATCCGCGCAGTCAGTTGCTCGGCTTCCTCGATGGCCACCGCGGCGACGCCGGCATCATCTACTGTCTCAGCCGCCGCAAGGTGGATGAAACCGCGGCGTGGCTTTCCGAAGCGGGCATCGAGGCGCTGCCGTATCACGCCGGGCTGGATGCGGCGACACGCATGGCGAACCAGCAGCGTTTCCTGCGCGAGGACGGCATCGTGATGGTGGCGACGGTCGCCTTCGGCATGGGCATCGACAAGCCCGACGTGCGCTTCGTGGCACACCTGGATCTGCCGCGCAGCATGGAAGGCTACTACCAGGAAACCGGCCGCGCGGGACGCGACGGCCTGCCGGCCGAGGCATGGATGATCTACGGACTGTCCGACGTGGTGACGATGAGCCAGATGATCGCCCAGTCCGAATCGGGCGACGAGCGCAAACGCGTGGAGCGTTCGAAACTGGATCTGCTGCTGTGCTATGCCGAGGCCACGCAATGCCGGCGCGCACTGCTGCTGGCCGCATTCGGCGAAACCTTCCACAACGCCTGTGGAAACTGCGACAACTGCCTGCAGCCGCCGAAGACCTGGGACGCCACCGTACCCGCGCAAAAGGCGCTGTCGGCGGTGTATCGCAGCGGCCAGCGTTTTGGCGCGGGCCACGTGGTCGACATCCTGCGTGGCATCGACAACGAGCGCATGAGCCAGCTCGGGCATGACAAGCTCAGCACCTTCGGCATCGGCGCCGACATGGACGAAAAGCAGTGGCGTTCGGTATTTCGCCAACTGCTCGCCGCCGGCTTGCTGTCCACCGATGCGGAAGGCTTCGGCACCTTGCGCTTGACTGCGGCCAGCCGCGATGTACTCACCGGCAAGCGGGACGTGCATATGCGCGAGGAAACGCGGCCTGCGCGCCGCGCATCGCGCCGTCGCGACAGCCAATTGGTCACCGGCGCGAGCCTGGGCATCGAATCGTACGAGCAGCCGATGTGGGACGCGTTGCGCGCCTTGCGTGCGCGCCTGGCCAAGCAGCATGGCGTGCCCGCTTACGTGATCTTTCACGACGCCACGTTGCTGGCGATGTTGCGCGCGCTGCCGGCGAACGAGGATGAACTGGCTTCGATCAGCGGTGTGGGCGAAGCGAAGCTCAAGCGCTACGGGCGCGATTTTCTGGAAGTGATCAATGCGAGGGAGTGAGCGCGTTGCTGCGCGATGTAGGTTGGGGTGAGCGTATGCGAACCCCAACGTCGCCATGCTTGCCAGCATCGTTATCGTTGGGGTTCGCTTCGCTCGCCACCAACCTACGTTAAGACGTTAAAGGTCGTGACCGATCACCCGTGATCGGTGACGCCACGGCTTGGCCGCCCTTGTGCCCGGCGCGAACGGCGCACGCGCGGCTGCGAGGGATCGATGCCGGTAACCCGAATGCCATTGGTGGCGCGCGCCAGCCGGGCATGCGGCAAATAGGCCGCTTCCGCCACGTAGCGCCATTCGCTCAACCTGCGCGGCAAGCGCGCGTGGGGCCACGCCTGGCGCAATGCATGCAGCGCCGCCTCGGCCGAATCGTGGCGGGCCAGTTCGCGTGCTTCGATCAGCGAGCGCCAGCGGTGTCCGTGCATGACGATGCGGAACAGACCCAGGCTGGAAGGAAAAACATACTGCGAAACCATCGGGATATTCTCTCAAGCCGATGGTGAAAGCATCGCGCACGTGGATGACGCGAGGATTATCGCCATGCGTCATTACGATGGCGATGTGTGATGTATCCGTGATTTAAGCACGTTTTTCCTCCATGGATGCACACACGGCTCATCCATGAGCGGCCAGCGGCCTCATCAAGCCATCGACCCTCTGGCCGATGGCTGTCGTCGATCAATGCAGCGCGGACTTGGCCAGCGTCTTGATCTGCTCCGGATCGGTCACGCCGACGAGCCGGCCGGTTTCCTTGTTGCCGTCGAAGGCGATCAGCGTGCTTTGCTGGACGATGCCAAGTGCGCGCTTTTCGGCATTCTGCGTGTCGTAGTCGAGGCGCAGGATCACCAGCTTTTCGAATGCGGGGTCCGTGGTCATCGCCGTGATGGTGGGCTCCTGCTTGCGGCAGGTCGGGCACCAGCTTGCGTAGGCATCCACCAGCACGGGTTTGCCTGCAGCCTGGGCTGCTTTCAGCGCCGCCATGCTGAAGGGTTGGATGGGCTGCGCCATCGCCGGCACCGCAAGGGCGAAGCCGATTATCAGAAGCGCGGAAAGCTTGCGAAGAAAAGACATGGATTAGGTCCTTCTTGAGTGGATTCTTGTGGCTATTCGCTACGAACAAGCCACGGGTTACAGCCGTAACCTTTCGGTTCGGCGCAACGAAATAGCCACGAGTGCAAAGGAGATCAACATGCTCGTTCTTTCGTTCGCATCGCCCGCTTCCAGGGCAGGGTCATGAGCGTTGGCCTCAGCCCTGTCGTCGCCTACGCAGCAGGCGTCCTGACCATCCTTTCGCCGTGCGTGATCCCGCTGGTGCCCATCGTGCTCGGCAGTGCGGCGCAGCGTCATCGCTGGGGGCCGTTGGCGTTGGCGCTGGGATTGGTGGCGTCGTTTACGCTTACCGGCTTCATTATCGCCACGGTCGGCGCATCCATCGGCTTGAACACGGAGACGATCCGCTGGTGGACCGCCGTGCTGCTGTTGGCCGTGGGTATCGTGCTGATCGTTCCCGCCTTGCAGCACTTGTTCGAGCGTGCCGCCGGACCGCTCTCCAACTGGGCCGGTGAACGCCAGACGCGGCTGGAACGATTTGGCCTGGCCGGGCAGGCCGGCATCGGCGTGCTGCTTGGCCTGGTGTGGAGTCCGTGCGTGGGCCCGACGCTGGGTGCGGCGACCGTATTGGCCGCACAAGGCAAGGATCTTGGCCAGGTGGCGCTGGTGATGGGCGCGTTTGCACTCGGCATCGCCAGCGTGCTGCTGGTGATGGCGCTCTTCGCGCAAAGCCTGCTGGCGCGCTGGCGCGGCAGATTGATGGCGGCGGGCACGCGCGGCCGGCGGGTGCTCGGCGTGCTGATCGTGCTGGTAGGCGTGCTGATCGTGACGGGCACCGATCGCAGCCTGGAAGCGGCCATCATCGGTGTATTGCCGGATTGGGTGACGAATCTGACTACGTCGCTATGAATGCACGCACGCTAATCTTCTGTGCCGATGCACCGGATTAGCGTCGAGTCTCGGCAACACCTTACCGCCACCCCGGCGAAGGCCGGGGTCCCGCGCCTTTCAGGTGTCTCAAGCGCCGGGACGACGAGCAAAAAAGCATGATCCCGTTGCGTGCTTCGCTGGAGTGCAGCTTCAGTTCGTACCGATAATGCGCCCCGAATCCGCATCGAGCTGCAGCGACACACGCACACCAGCGCTGTTCCTGGCCTTGGCGGTCCACACGCCGTGGTCGAAATCGACGTCATGCACGTGCGTATAGCCTTGCGAAGAAAGAATCGCGCGAATGTCCTTTTCATTGATGCGCGATACTTGCTTGTCGGGATAAGCCACGCCGGTCGTGGGGTCCACGCGCAGTTTCACACGCGAGCCATCGCCACTGCGGGCGCGCGCCGTCCATACGCCATCCTTGAAGTCGACGTCGTGCACGTCCGTATATCCCTGCTGCCCGAGCTGCGTGACGATCTGTGATTCAGTCAGCGCCGGCTGTTGGTCCTGCGCCATCGCCATGCCGCTATAACCCAGGGCCATGGCAAGTGCCGTGCTGATCATCAAGCTAACCATCTTCTTCACGGACCTACCCTCGTTGCCGATGTGTCCGTGAGTCTTAGTCGCCTGCGATCAACCCGCAGTGAAAGAAAGATTAGCGAGGTAAGCAATGGTTCATGCGCATGCCGCCGATTGGCGGCGGATCGCGCTCGAACAGTCGGCCCTGCCAGATTCCAGCGACGTCTACCGGCTGACAAACCCCATGATGTGCGACACGAACGCTTCATCCTGACCGGCAAAACCGTGATGCGCACTGAAGCGGCAAGGGTTGGCCTCGTCATCCTTGCCGCCGCTCAGCCAGGTCACTTGAACCCGTTTGCCACCCCAGGCGAGGAAAGGCGCGACGCCAGCCGGATTCGTCCAGCGGCAATGATCGTCGCGGTGATTCACCAGCAAGGTCGGCGGCAAGCGCTCCGGCTTGCCGAGAATGGACATGACGCTGTTCCCGGGGCCGGATGCTTCGCTCAGGAAGCCGGATGAAAGCACCAACTTGTCCGGCCGGGCTCCCTGCGCGATGCCCTCCGCCGCGCGCTGCGTTCCCTTGCTGGTGCTGATCACGGTGACAGGTCGCTTCAGGCGGGCCATGTAGTCGACCGCTGCCGCCAGATTGGTGCCCAGATCCACCAGCAAGACGTCGTAGCCTTTGGCGACAAAGGCATCCCGGTTCCGGATAACGACGTTGTCGGCGCCATCGGTGAAGCGCGCACCGTCCATCACGTTGAGGCGGCCGTCGCCGCCCGTCAGCAAGAGGATGCTTCCATGCGGCTTCGGCGCACGGATAAGGATGTTCTTGGTGCCGCCGACATCGATCGTTTTGCCGCCGCTCACCGTAACGACGGTTGGCGTATCTGTCGGCGTGGCCGCACGGAGCGATGACACGACGGCCACTGCGCACAAGGTGGACAGCAGGCCGATCCTGGCGAGACGATGAACAAAGAAGTGCATGTATTTCCCCTGTCTGTTGATGTCCGTTAGCTTACTTTATCGACAAAATCGCAAGGCATATCGCCTCGGGACGACAGTATGTCGTATGCCACGGCAATATCCTCGCCCGAGCCATTGTCGATGTGGGCAAGAGATTCGTCATTTGATTTGTATTCCGCGTCGGTGAATGAGTAGCCGTTTCCATCGGAAATCTCGTAATCAAATGCAGTTGCGTCCATGACCAAATTAACCTGTCCCACTTTTTATACGGGACATTCGTCACGTACTTTTTGCAGATTTATCGCAACACTGTCTGCCCAGTGCGCACAACTACGGCGCACTAACAAGGAGGGTTGGTCATGAGAATGTCCGCATTGTCTTTCTCTTTGGGAATGGTTTTAGCCACAGGCGTCAATGCCACCGAACCCACTCGCTGCTCTACTCCAGATCCCTCGCAAGCCAGCGTTATCCAGTTGTTGAAACGCTCAAAAGTTAACGCGCACACCCTAAATCCACCAGGCGTGATCAAAATAGTCTGGCACGACATCAGGGCAAGCAACGGAGACGGCGCGGTCAGCGATGAAACTCTCGTGAAGCAACGGAATATGCTCAATCAGGCCATGCGAGCCAATGGCATCCCGATTACTTTTGAGATTTTCCGGATGCCACGAGAAGTCATCGACGACAAGTTCTTTGCCACATGTAGCGATAACTTAGCTTTGATTCGACAGCAGTCCTTTCAGCCTGAAAACTACATCAACGTATTTAGCTGCGGCGACAACAGCTCGTTGGGTTGGGCCTATCAACCCTATGGCGACCGCTTTGATGAAAAAGACACCGCTAATCGAGTGTATGTAAATTATAGGACTTTGCCAGGTAGCAACTGGCCTGGGTACGACCTTGGCGCAACGCTTGTGCACGAGATTGGCCACTACCTTGGTCTGGTGCACGTCTTTTACCCCAATCCAGAGGAGGGCACACACCACATTTGCGAACGAGGGGGGAACCCCGTGACCGGGGGCGGTAACCCTGGCTATTGGGGTGACTACATCGCCGATACGCCGGCCCAGAAAGAGGCAACCCATGGTTGTCCTGCGCAAGCCCCCAGCTCATGTCCAGGGGCAGTCGATTCGATTCACAACTTCATGGACTATTCCTTCGACTCCTGCCTCGCGGAGTTCACCCCGGATCAGATCAAGTTTATGTACTTCGTTAGTGCTACGGCACGACCGATTCTGTGGAGCGGCGGCACCGCGGCTTCCAAGAAAACATCAGACAATCCGGTTCTGATCAAAGTCAAATGAAGCCGTAAGCGTCATCGGCACTCCCAATATTGCCGCCGTGCGACGTGATCGCCGGCGGCTTGGTCTGTGCGCATGTTCAAGCGCCTGGCCATCGGAAGGCGGCAGCGGCAATGCGAAACAGCGTGATTGAGGTCAGTACGAGACCTCACGCATATGCGCGCCTATCTAGCGATTCTTGTGGATGTGCGGGTATTTCGAACTGCTAGGGATGCTCTGATTTAATCCACCGCAGGCCGCAACGGCCCTGTGTGTTCGCATAGCTTCGGTCCATCGTCTCGACGATGCGCCAGTCTGCCTTCGCCGATGGCCCTGTACTCTGCGAACACACAGGACCGCTGCAGCCTACGCTGAATTAATCCCTACCTATAGCCTGGGCCGCGGCTGCTGTGGCCAGGATCATAGGTGCGCGATGCTCTGTCTGCCGGGCACCCCCTTAACCCCGGGGCCCTGGAGGGTAAGGATGCCTTCTCCTTGGTGGTAACCGAGGCCTCCGTAAGGGGGCCTTTTTCGTGTTCCGCGGCAATCACACGAATTTCACGACCCTGATTGTTCCATCATCAGCTAAATTTTGCAGTGGGTAGACGCACGACTGTAACCAGCAGCCATTACTAAGGGGCAGGGAACATGGGAAAAGGAGTTGGGCGGCACCAATGGTTGGTGCATCTCGCCATTGTTATCGGTTACATAGCTACCTACAGCGCGATACGACCCATTTCAGGTGCCCACTGGGCGCTTACCGGAAGTCTTCGCCTGGCGTGCCTACTGGTGCTGCCGTATCGCTACTGGCCTGCACTCGCCATCGGTGACGCAATCCCGCTCAGCTTCATCGCTATCCGTTGCTATCCGCAATTCGGGGCTGTGTGGTCTGCACTCACGGTGCTCCCGCCCATTGTCCTCGCCATGCCAATTGTGCGGGCCAGTCGTGAAGGCTTTGCGCTGTTCCCAACCAGGCACACCATCAATTTCAAAACATTGCTGATTTGCACGCTGAGCGTGTCGATCACGTGGGCAGTTGTGAACTTCGTGATGGTCGCCCTTAGCAATCAGCAGGCCGATCACGCGGAACCGGTTCAACCCATCATGGTGCTGGGCCTGTTTCTCGGCAAATACATAGCTATCCTCACTGTCGTTCCCTGGGTGCTGATCGCAAAAATCGAATACAAGGCTGGCACATTACGCGCGCAACTAGTTAGCTTTGCAAAGAGCAGGCTAGCCGTGGACGCCTTTGCTCTACTAGTACCTGGCTTCCTGATCCTGACCTGGTTCAGCACCCATAACGATAGTCAGAGCACCCGCGAAATGCTGCGTATGCTGATGTTCTGGCCCGTCGCATGGCTTACCCTCAAACACGGATGGCGCGCGGCCGTCTTAGGTTCAACCGTCGCCATCGCGTGCGTCGCCCTGCAGCTCGAACGACTTGCTGATACGCCTGACCCGGAAGTCATCCAAGCGCAGGCATTCATGGCATTCACTGTGACTTGCCTGTTCGTCTTGGGCGCACGCATCACCACGATGATTCAACGGGAAGAACGCGAACGCATAGACGACAAGCGCGCCCTATCCCTTGCAAGAAAAAGCATCCAAGCTAGTGAAATGCGCCTCAAACGTGCATCCGAATCATTGGAGGTCATCGCCGGCACGTTGCAACTGACGCAAAATCGCCTGCTGGACCGGTTCCGCTATATGTTGCCGATTGCCGAGGGGCAAAGCTTCTACCGCGCTATCGCGTTCACACAAAACCAGATCTACGGCATCGCAGACAGTATTCATCCGATGGCATGGCGCGGGCGCGGCTTACCCGCTGCACTTCAGGACACAATCGGCCGTGCCCTGGATGAGCGGGGCATCCACTACCACTGTGATATCAAAGGGCGAAGCTTCACGGACTTGTCTCCTGGCGTGCGTACCGCGCTCTATCGGTTCGCCTGCGAAGGCATCGTGCAAATCCTTTCCCAACAGTGGTGCTCGCAGATCCGCCTTGCGTTGCGCGTTGGCGAAAACAGCAGCGAACGCTGGGCCGTCCTTCGGGTGGAAGGCGTACGCATACAGGACGGCAACTCCACGTCGATAGTTAGCTCAGACGAAAGCAAGCGCCTTGCCGCTAAGCTCGGCGCCAACGGCATGGCCACCGAGGCGTTGCGCGATCACGTCGGTATCTACGACGGCCGACTGCATACGAAGACCCGTCAGGATCGGCTATTTATTACGGCAGGGCTGCGCGATACGACCCCAGAGGCGCGGAGCCTGCCTAAGGTCTCCGCGCCTGGTCAATTGTGGGTGCGTTAGGTCAAGGGCCGCCAACGACATTGCCACCAGTGCAGCCGTAGGCGGTACCACAGGTTTGCGCCATGGTGAATTGCGTGCCGCCGCTGCTCTGGGGAACAGCCATGATCGTCATCGCTCCATCGCGGTAAACCACGTTGGACAGTGTCATCGCACGCGATGCTGGCAGGGCGTGCGCCGTTTTGACGTGCTGCGCATCGACGCCGACGGGTAACACGATAGTTACACCGTTGGCAGTTCCCACCGCCGCATGCACCGTTCCGGCCAGGTCGTTGACCTGGATGTATTTCACTCCATTGAGCTGGAACACATAGACGCGCCAATTCGGGCTTGCGCTGACGTCGGGCGCATTTGGCCACGACTGCCCTAAACCCGTCGCCGGCGCGGCCGTTTCGCCGAAGATCGGCGACGCCGCACACAGTGCGAACATGCCGGCCAGTGTTGCCTTGAAAATACGGCTTCCTTGAATGCGAACCATGGTCTTCCCCTACTAGTCGTGGTAGCTGGCCTACCGGGAGTCAAAATGTAGCAGGGCAAAAGTGTGCCTGCCGCTGCAGTACGTCACCTGAAAAAAAGGACCGAGTTTCACAATCCTTTGACGGCATGTCCTGTCCGCAATTTGGCCGCACTCCAACCTTGGATCGTGAAAGCTGCGATCAGACTGGCACGTCACGAACCGTTATCGTCACGCGCCCGTTTTCTCCGCTCCGCAATCAAACCTCATAGCGTTCCTTGATCACCTTGAGCGTGGTCGGCTCAAAGCGCAAATCCAACTTCACATAAGGCGACACCATCAGTTCTTCGTTGGAGATGTAGCCCAACTCCGGTTCCCCTATATCCGCCAAACCGAATGCCTGGCCCTGCACATACCCCATGTCCTTTTCTGTGATGTACCAGTCCGATCTGCCGGCGAAGTAGTGCAAATACGCCACCGCGTCATCACCCTTGCCGTCCTGCTCATACGTGCAAGGCATTGCCTCGAACACTCTCGCCCAAATGCTTGGCCCGCTCAATGAAGAACGCCCCGTCCTCACCATCCATCCTCGCTAGCAACGTTCGCATCTGGACCTTCGGTACAAAGCGGTACGACGGCCGAAACATGCTCCGGAAATCTGCTTTGCTAGATGCTTGAGCTGGCTTTTGCTCTTGGTTTTTGCTCTGGCTGTTGGTGTTATTTTCGAGTGTCATGTCAAACCTCTCCTTGCGGGTTGAAGTGAACCTGCTTCGCTGAGTGCCTTTCGCCGTAGAGCCGCGAACAACGGCGCCTGGCCAGCCCGGCATGCGGACCGTGGAATAAATGGAGGGGACCCGCGCTCACGCGGGGAGGCAGCTGTTTATGCCGCGAAAGCCCCTTGCCGGGCTGGCCAGGTGGTGTTGCATTAGCGGCCGGCGAAAGGCACTCAGTGAAGCAGGTTCACCCCCGTCAGGCGACACGACACGCTCGCTTCAAAACCGGTCGACGCCGGAGGCCTCGACCGCCATCGCACGCGTCACCGCGTGCGGCTCCCGCAAGAGGCAGGGTGTGCAACGCACACGCTGCGCCTGGCTCTCAGCGCGAAGGCTTGCCTTGGCGCGCTCTTGCTCCACCGCAAGCGGAGCGCGCAGGCCGCCCCCGGGCCAAAGACGGGATGGTCGCCCGCAGGGTCGAGACTCAACAGCTCCACCGTTGAGGCTCGATGCCACACACGACCAGCTCGACCCGCAGCACTGCTGCGGGGCACGGCCTAAGGCACTCCCACCACCGTCAACCCTTGAGCTACCATTGCCCCGACCAGGTAGCGATACCCTCCCGGCGCAACGCCGGTACGTGTCGCCACCGTTCAACGCGGCACATGGACCAATCAGGGAAAAGATATGGCGTTTGACAGAGCTTCCAGTGCAGAAGCCGATCCGCTGCTGCAGACCGATGACAACCTGACTGACCTGCGCTTAGCCGCCGGCCAGAGCGTGCGCCAAGGCAACCCGATCCAGGCTGTCAACGCACTCCATCTCGAAGCCCAAAAAGACAAGATTCGCTACAAGAATGGCCAAACCTTGGTGCCGCGCGCAAGAAAAATGTTCGCGGATGCCCTGCGCAAAGACGCCGAAAGCAAAAGCCGACATTCTCGGAAACTCTCCAGCAACATGCTTGCCGCTGGCGAGACGCGACCCGCCGGCGTGGCAGCCCACCACGTCGTGGCGCTGAGAGAACCATCGGCTGAGAATTCACGACGAATCATTTTTGCCAGAGGCATTGGCATCAACGACGTGGACAATGGCGTGTTCCTGCCTCGCTGGAAAAGCTCGCAAGTGCCAAGCCTTCCAAATGCGACGAAGCACTCAGTCGTGCATACCGACGTCTATCATTTGGCCGTCTACAGCCGGCTGCTGAACGTACCGGGGAAAGAACGGCAATTGACACGCACAGCCCTGAAAACCATCAAACAGGAACTCGTCGACGGCGTTTTCCCATACATGCCGGAAAAGCCACAGTTATGAGCGTTTGGGAAATCACCAACAATCTGACCAACGACGTGGCCATGCTCGTCATGACCGCCGCTGACCTCCAGAACCCCAAGTCGGGCAAAGAGTTCGATGTAAACGGATCTCCGCTGCGTTGGCGTCGCAAGCCCGCACTCGACCTGTACATCCCTAGAGGGCGCAAAAAGCCGAAGCCACGCGCGGACTTGAGTCCGTTCCGTCCTGGTGCGTTGGTGCTCAATGCGAAAGCCTGCGAAGCCCTGGGCGATTTTCTTGGCCAATTCGGTCAATTGCTTGAGCTGGATGTGACCGGACAGAGCGAATATTTCTACAACGTTACCAACGTCATACCCTGCATCGATCGCGATCGCTCGGAAAAACGCCCCGAAGGGAGCATTGCCAAGGAAGTGTTCATCGATTCGGCAATACCGTCGGCGCCGGCGGTGTTCAAAGACCCGCTGACTGCCCGCACCAACATTTACGTCAACGATGGCGCCAAGGCGCTCCTTGAACAACGCATTGCGGAACACTGCATCACCGGCATGCACTTCGCCCGAAGAGGTGGTTAACGTCGCAGCAATAGCACCACGATCAAATTCCACTTCCTTGACCACGAGGAATATGTATGAACGTCCGAGATTTGATCAATGAGCTTGTCAGGATCGCTGACGATCCACATGCGGACCACGTTACCGTTCTCAAGAATGGCGGCAACATCGCCTTCACATTTAAGTCCCCGCGCTTCTTCAATGCAAGAGAAGGCAAATACCTAGAGAACAGCTATTACTATCCCGCCGGAATAAAAAGAATTTCTTTGCAAAGGGGAGGCGGCGCGGGCGTCATTTACGTCTACACGACGGACCAAAATGACCCGCACTTCACCATCCCCTTCGATGACGGAAAGATGCCGCACTGGACGCCTGCTCAAGGACAGAAGTCCACGTATGACCCATCTGAATGGCCGGAACCGGTCAGGCGCTTTGCAGACTTATTCCCCTGAACTCAGGTTCAGGGCCTCAAGACTGGATACGGTGTACCCACACGCATAATCGTTGAACGAATTGCTGTGGGTAGATGTGCGCGTATTTCGAGCCGCAGAAATGAAAAAAAGCCAAGGTGGTCAAAACCTTGGCTTCAATACATGGTGGCCGGGGACGGAATCGAACCGCCGACACGGGGATTTTCAATCCCCTGCTCTACCAACTGAGCTACCCGGCCAAAAGGCTGCCATGCGTTGCATGGAGCCGGTTATTAAATCGGAAGGCGTGGATGGCGTCAAGACTCTGCTTCGGGCGGCTTGTAGCCTTCGGGTGTTTTCACCTCGCCGCCGAACAGGAATTTTTCCATTTCGCCGCCGAGGAATTGGCGTGCCTTGGGGTCGAGCGGGTTGATGCGGTATTCGTTGATCAGCATGGTCTGGTGGGCCAGCCATTGCTGCCATGCGGGCTTGGAGATTTCCGCAAAAATGCGCTGGCCCAGCGGGCCTGGCCAGGGGGCGAAATCCAGGCCTTCGGCGTCGATGCCGAGCTTGGCGCAGTGAACGGTACGGCTCATCGGGCTATCTCTTGGGTTCAGTTGGACGCAGCGGGTTCGGGTAGCGCCATCAGCAGCGAGCGTACCGGCGCGGGCAGGCCCAGCGCGGGCAGGTCGGGGATGGCGCACCAGCGCAGGTCGGGATTATCGGCGATTGCGTGTGCCGGTGCTGCGCTGTCGAACAGCAGCGGCTGGATCTGCAGGCGATAGTGGCTGAAGACGTGCACGAAAGGCGCAAGCGGCTGCGCGTCGTCGATGCGTGCATGGCGTTGCGCTTCGCGCCACGCGCCGTCGGCGTCTTCGGCTTCCGGCAGGCTCCACAAGCCAGACCACACGCCTTGCGGCCCGCGCCGCTGCAGCAGCACGCGGCCTTCGGCGTTGCGCAGGATCAGCATGATGGTGCTGCGCGTGGGAATCGCCTTGCTGGCCTTAGGCGTGGGCAATTGCGCGGTGAGATGGTCGCGATGCGCGATGCAGTCGCCCTGCATCGGGCACACCGTGCACAGGGGGCGCGTGCGCACGCATACCGTTGCGCCAAGATCCATGATGGCCTGGGTGTAGTCGGCGGTGCGCTTGGCCGGCGTATGCGCATCGGCATGCAGCCAGAGTTGTTTTTCGATTTCCCGCTCGCCCGGATGCCCGGCAATGCCGTGATAACGCGTCAGCACGCGCTTGACGTTGCCGTCGAGGATGGGAAAACGCAACTCGTAGGCTTGCGCCAGGATCGCGCCCGCTGTGGAGCGGCCGATGCCCGGCAGCGCCGCCAAGGCATCGAATTCGCGCGGCAGTTCGCCGTTGTGCTGTTCCACGCACACTTGCGCGGCGCGATGCAGAAAGCGCGCGCGGCGGTAGTAGCCCAGCCCCGACCACAATGCGAGCACGGTGTCTTCGTCGGCTGCGGCCAGGTCGCGCAGCGTGGGGAGTTGCGCTACGAAGCGCTGGAAATAAGGAATGACCGTAGCCACCTGCGTCTGCTGCAGCATGATCTCGGACAGCCACACGCGATAGGCGTCGCGCGGATGTTTCCATGGCAGGTCGTGGCGGCCGTGGCGATCGAACCAGGCGAGCAGGGCGGAAGCGAAAGGAGTCACTGCGGATTCGGCTCGACGGATTTGGCGGGGGCTGCGGCGCTTGCCGATGCGGCGGGCACGGCGTCGCCGGTCTGCACGCTCAGGCCCTCGATGTGGACGTTGCCGACGTCGAGCTTGGCCATGTCGATCTGCCCGTTGCCGGGCGGCGCGGACAGCTTGGGCCCTTGCGGATTGGTGAGCTGGTTCCACCATTGCGCCAGCGCGAGCGGCGGCAGTTTCAGATCGACATGGTTGTCGGTGCCGAGCAGTTTCAGATGCAGCAGCAGGGGCTGGCCCTGCGCGGGCGGCGTAAGCAGCACGGCGGCATCGTAGTCGCCTTCGTCGGCGAGATGGAAGCTGCCTTGCAGTTGCATCGATGCATTCGCCAGGCCCGCCCAGCGCGCGTGGCCGGTCAGGTGCAAGCGGGTGGCGCTGCTATCGCTCACGTGGATGTCGATGGCGTCGAGCTTGAGTGCGCCATCGGCAATGTTCGGCACGCTGGAGAATTTCCATTGCAGCGGCGTGCCGTCGGTTTCCTTGGCGGACAGGTTCACCCAGAAGGCCTGCCCGGGCGCCAGGCGCCCCGTGTCGAGCGATACATCACTCAACCACTCGCTGTTGTCCTGCACCACGCTGCCGTTGCGGATGCGCACGCCGGTGGCGATGCGCGGAATTTCTTCCGGCACCGTCGCCGATTCTGGCGGCAGGTTCATCAGCCAGGCTTGCAGTGCGCCCAGGTCCACGCGCGGCGAATTGATCTGCATGCGCGAAATCACCACCTGGCGGCCGAGCAGCGTACGCCACGGCAGCACCAGCCGGCCGTTGGCGGCCAGCAGGATCGGCAGGGCGTTGGGGCCGGCGTGGCTTGCAGTGAGCGTGATGCCTTCCAGTTGCAGGGCGGGGCGCGGAAACAGCGTGGGGCTGGCGGGGCTGGAGAGGGTGAGCTGCAGGCCGGCCTGATCGGCCTGTTGTTTCAACATGGCGGTAAAGCGATCCGGCTGCAGCAGCAGGTACAGCGCTACCAATAACACCAGCGCGGTGGCGCCGGCGATGCTGGCGAGAGTAATCAGCAGTAATCGCAGTGGGCGCGGGATCGTCATCAGGCTCGCGTGAATTCGGCGGGCAGCAAACCGTCGACATAGGCATCGGCATCGAACACGCGCAGGTCCGTGGCGGTTTCGCCCAGGCCGACGAAACGGATCGGCAAGCCGAATTCGCTCGCCAGCGCAAACACCACGCCGCCCTTGGCGGTGCCATCGAGCTTGGTGACCACCAGGCCGGTAACGCCCACGATCTGCCGGAACTGGCGCACTTGGCTCACCGCGTTCTGGCCGGTGGTGCCGTCGATCACCATCAACACTTCATGCGGTGCGTCCTGATCGAGCTTCTTGAGTACGCGCGCGATCTTGCCCAGTTCGTCCATCAGGCCGCTTTGCGTGTGCAGCCGGCCGGCGGTGTCGGCGATCAGCACGTCGGCGTTGCGCGAACGCGCCGCCTGCAGCGCATCGAAGATCACGCTGGCGGCGTCCGCATCCTGGCCTTGCGCAATCACCGGCACCTGGTTGCGCTCGCCCCAGGTCTTGAGCTGTTCCACCGCCGCCGCGCGGAAGGTGTCGCCGGCGGCCAGCAGCACCTGGCGTTTTTCGTCGCGCCAGCGCCGCGCCAGCTTGCCGATGGTGGTGGTCTTGCCGACGCCGTTGATGCCGACGGTGAGCACCACGAAGGGCTTGCGGCCGTCGATGCTGAGCGGTTGTTGCACCGGCTTGAGCAGCGCCACAAGCTCCTGCCGCAGCGCTTGCAGCAGGGCGTTGGCATCGGCGAACTCGCGCTTGTGCATGCGCTTGCGCAGGTTTTCCACCAGCGAAGTGCTGGCTTCGATGCCGACGTCGGCGGTGATCAGCGTGGTCTCCAGGTCGTCCAGCAGGCTGTCGTCCAGCTTGGGATGGCGGGAGAACAGCGAGGACAGTCCGCGCGCAAAGCCGCTGCCCGACAGGCGCTCGCGCCAGCTGCGCTTGGCCGACGTGGCTTCGGATGCGGGTTCGACGGGCGCGGCCGCTTCCACCAAAGGTGCTTCCGGCGCGGGCGCCTGCACTGGTTCGGCGGGCGCCTGCGTGGTCACTTCCTCGGTTTCCCCGGCGCCCTGGTCGGTGGGCTTCTTTTTCCAGAACTTCAGCATGAGGGGCGTGCTTCAAAGACAATAGGCGACAATAGGGGAATGCTAACACCCCGACCCGTACCGTCCGCTGAGGGCGACCGCGCATGAAGGCGGCGTCCGGTCGAATCCGCATCATTGGCGGCCATCTGCGCAATTCGCGCTTGAACGTGCACGATCTTCCCGGCTTGCGGCCCACGCCCGAGCGCGTGCGCGAAACCCTGTTCAACTGGCTGGCGCCGACCATTGCCGGTGTGCGGGCGCTCGATCTTTGCGCCGGCACCGGCGCGCTGGGCATCGAGGCGCTGTCGCGCGGCGCGGCGGCGGTGCAGTTCGTGGAGCCGGAGCGAGCCGCGGCAGACGCGCTGCGCGAGAATCTTGCGCGCTTGAAAGCGCAAGGCGCAGACGTGGCGATGATGGATGCCATGCATTTTCTGCGCGGTACGCCGCGGCCGTTCGGCCTGGTGTTTGTCGATCCGCCGTTTGCCTTGCAGCTTTGGACGCCGCTGGCGCAGCAACTGGAGCAGGGCGGCTGGCTGGCCGATGGCGCGCAGGTTTATGTCGAAGCGCCGCGCGGCACCGCGTTCGCATTGCCGCCGAACTGGATGCTGCACCGCGAGGGACATGCCGGCGACGTGCGCTATGCGCTCTATCGCCGCTCGCAGACCGTTCCGCTAAGCTAATGGTTTCCCGCCCGCCCTGCCTTCTCAGTGAACCAGCCGCCGGTCAATCAACGCCTCGCTGTCTATCCGGGTACTTTCGACCCGATCACCAACGGCCATGCGGATCTCGTTGCGCGTGCAGCGCCCTTGTTCGAACGCATCGTGGTCGCCGTGGCCGAAAGCCCCAACAAGGGCAAGGGGCCGGGCTTCTCCATGCAGGAACGCATCACGCTGGCGCGACTGGCGCTGGGCGACCTGCCCAACGTGGAGGTGCGCGGTTTCGACTGCCTGCTGGCCCAATTGGTCAGTGAGCTCGGCGCCGGGGTGATCATCCGCGGCTTGCGGGCGGTGTCGGATTTCGAATACGAGTTTCAGCTGGCGAGCATGAATCGTCATCTCATTCCGCAGGCCGAGACGCTATTCTTGACGCCGGCCGAGCAGTACAGCTTCATTTCTTCCTCGCTGGTTCGCGAAATCGGTCGCCTCGGCGGCGACATCTCCGGTTTCGTGCATCCCGCGGTCCAACAGGCCATGCGGCAGCGCTGGCAAAAAAAGCAACCCGAAACCGAAGGGGACAACTATGCGTAAACTCACTCTCGTCGCCACCGCCCTTGCGTTGACCGGCTGCCTGGCTTTGTCTGCGTGCAACAACCAGCAGGACAACAGCCAGCAGCAGGCGCAACAGCAGCCGCAGCAGCTGAGCAAGCCCACCGATCCGAACGACACCAAGGCATGGGGCGCCTACCTCGGCCAGATCGTGCAGAAGAACATGCAGGGCATGACCGCCCCGCAGCCGTATGCCTACATCGTGCCGGCCGGCGATTCCGACGACGCCAAGGACGCGCGCGACCGCCAGCTCAGCAACATCCAGGACATCGTGGCGCGCGGCGTGCTGCCGGGTAACCTGCTTGCCATCGGCGGCCCGGATTCGAGCAAGACGGCCGACGTGGTCACCACCGCCTTCAAGGGCGCCAAGGCCGGTTCGTTCAAGGGCGTGATCGTGGTGGTGATTGGCGACAAGGCCGACGAACAGCGCGTGGAAGACGTGCTCAAGCCGACGGATGCGACGATCCGCTACGTAGAAATGTAAGGCGACAAACCCGCCAGGGCAGCGCAGGCTGGGACGACCATCCCAGCTTCGCCAGGCGCGCCCATGCTGGGATTCGGCTACGCCTCGTCCCAGCCTGCCTTGCTGCTCCGCACAACCCGCCAGCCGGCCCATGTAAACTATCCGGGCATGTCTCTCAAGATCCTCGATACCTGCGTCAACTGCGACGTCTGCGAACCCGTCTGCCCGAACAAGGCGATTTCGCTTGGCGAGGAGTACTACGTCATCGATCCCGCCTTGTGCACCGAATGTGTCGGCCATCACGATGAGCCGCAATGCGTGGTCGTGTGTCCGGTGGAATGCATCATCATTGATCCCGCGCATACCGAAACGCGCGTGCAGCTCGAAGACAAATACAAACATCTGATGGAGACCAAGGGATGAAGCTTGCGTTGCGTTGGCATGTGCTGCTGATGGGTTTTCTGCTGGGGACCAGCGGCGCATGCGCTGCCGACCAGCCCACTGCATCCACCCAGGCCGTACAGCTGGCGCAGCGCCCCGGTCACGCGGGCATCGCCAGCGCCAACAAGCTCGCGACCGAAGCCGGCTTTGAAGTGCTCGCCAAGGGCGGCAATGCCTTCGACGCGGCGATCGCGGTGGCGTCGACCCTGTCGGTGGTGGAGCCGGAAAGCTCCGGCATCGGCGGCGGCTTCATGGCCACGATGTACGTCGCCGCCGACAAGCGCAATGTGTTCATCGACGCGCGCGAAACGGCGCCGGCGGCGGTCAATCCCAAGGACTATCTCAATCCGGATGGCTCGCCCAATCGCGATACGGCGCTGAAGGGCCCGTTGTCGGCCGGTATTCCCGGCGAACCCGCGGGCCTGGTGTGGCTGGCCAAGCACTACGGCAAGCTGCCGCTGTCCGCGTCGCTGGCGCCGGCCATCCGCACTGCGCGCGAGGGCTTCAAGCCGGACGACCGCCTGCTCGGCGCCATCCAGGAAGAACAGAAAAATCTCGAACGCTGGCCGGCTTCCGCCGAAAAATTCCTGCCGAACGGCAAGCCGCCGGCAGCCGGCGAGACCTGGCGCGATCCGGGCCAGGCGCGCACGCTGGAGTTGCTGGCCAATGGTGGCGACGCCGGTTTCTACAGCGGCGAAACCGCGCAGAAGCTGATCGACGCCGTGCACGCGGCAGGCGGCAACTGGACGCTGAAAGACCTGGCTTCCTACCGCGTGAAAGAGCGCGCGCCGATCACCCTCGATTATCACGGCTACAAGATCATCACCGCGCCGCCGCCGTCGTCCGGTGGCGTGGCCATCGCCGAGATTCTCAACATCCTGTCCGGCTTCGACCTGGCCAAGCTGGATGAAGCGCATCGCGCGCACCTGGTAATCGAAGCGATGCGGCGTGCGTTCCGCGATCACAACGATTACCTGGGCGATCCGGACTTCGTGAAGATGCCGCTGAACATGCTGCTGTCGCCGTACTACGCCGACGGCCTGCGCCAGAGCATCCTGCCGGACAAGGCCACGCCTTCCTCGATGCTGGCGCCGACCAATGGCGACGATCCCGGCATGCACACCACGCATTTCTCGATCATCGATGCCGACGGCAACATGGTCGCGATCACTTCCACCGTGAACTACCTGCTGGGCTCCACCTTCGTTGCCAAGGGCACCGGCGTACTGCTCAACGACGAGATGGACGATTTTGCGCTGGTGCCGAACAAGCCCAACGTCTACGGCCTGCTGGGCAGCAAGGCGAATGCGCCCGAGCCGGGCAAGCGCATGCTGTCGTCGATGTCGCCGAGCATCGTGATCGGCCCGGATCGCACGGCGGTGATCGGTTCGCCCGGCGGTTCCACCATCATCACCCAGGTGCTGGAAGGCATCCTCGCCTTCATCGATGGGGGCGATGCGCACCAGGTGGTGGCGAAGAAGCGCTTCCATCATCAGTTCATGCCGGACGTCGTCATGGTCGAGCCCGGCGCCTTCGATGCGGCGACCACCAACGCATTGACGCAGATGGGCTACAGCTTCAAGGAGCGCAGCCCGTGGGGCTTCATGAACGTGGTGATCTGGGACCGGCGCAGCAACAAGCTGGATGCAGCGAGCGATCCGCGCAGGGATGACGGCTTGGGCAAGGTGCAGTAAGCACCGGCTCTTGTCTTTGCAAGCACGCTGGGAAGAGCGCATGCGAAGCCCGGCACCGCCAACCTTCCGCACGCGTTTTTTCCGGTACTCGTCATGCAACTGTGGTCCCTCAACGGCAACACCCAAAAGCTCGATGGCGGCGCGATGTTCGGCAATGCGCCGAAGGCCATGTGGTCGCGCTGGATCGAACCGGACGAGTCCAACCGCATTCCGCTCGCCTGCCGTTGCCTGCTGGCCAAGGACCTGGAAGGCCGCAACGTGCTGTTCGAAACCGGCATCGGCGCTTTCTTCGAGCCGGCGCTGCGCGAGCGCTACGGCGTAGTGGAAAGCCGGCACGTGCTGCTGGAGTCGCTGGCGGACGTGGGCTTGTCGCACGAAGACATCGACGTGGTGGTGCTGTCGCATCTGCACTTCGACCATGCCGGTGGCTTGCTTGCCGCGTGGGAAGAGGGGCAGCCAGCGCGGCTGTTGTTCCCGCACGCACGTTTCCTGGTGGGCGCCCAGCATTGGCAGCGTGCCTTGAAGCCGCATCCGCGCGATCGCGCTTCCTTCATCCCCGAACTGCAGCAACTGTTGCAGGACTGCGGTCGACTGGAACTGGTCGCGGGCGAATACTCGCAGACGCTGGGGCGGGCGGTGCGCTTCTACTTCTCCGATGGCCACACGCCGGGCCTGATGCTGTCCGAAGTGGCCGGCGTGGTTTTTTGCGCGGACCTGATTCCCGGGCGCTCCTGGGTGCACCTGCCGATCACCATGGGCTACGACCGTTATCCGGAAGCGCTCATCGATGAAAAGCGGGCCTTCCTCGAGGACAAGTTCGCGCGCAACGTGCGGCTGTTCTTTACGCACGATCATGCTTGCGCCATCGCACGCGTGACACGCGACGAGCGCGGGCGTTATGGTACGACCGACGAGCAGCCCGAACTGCGCGGCGTCTAAGACACCTGTTCACCCACAGCCGGAGGTTCGATGAGCGGCGAGCGCAAGCCACCACTCTCCATCCGTGAGTTGCTGTTGCCTGCATTAGGTGCGGTGCTGTTGCTGCTCGGCGCTGGGGTGGGCGCAGTGGTCGAACGAGGCTTGCTCGATTACAGCGCGCAGATGAAACGCCACGGCGGCGACGTGCTGGACCTGGGCACGCGTGGCCTTCCCGACGCCAGCATGCAGGGTTTCATGGTGCGCGTGGTCGGGCCCTTGCAGGTGGTGGAGGCGCCGCTCGATCAGCAGTTCAACCAGCAGTCCGACCAGCCGGTGCTGATCCGCCACGTGCAGATGTTCCAGTGGCGAGAACTGCGCTACGGCGGTGCGCCCACGTACGAGATGGATTGGCAGGACCATCCCATCGATTCCAGCCAGTTCCAGCATCCGGAAGGGCACACCAACCCGGGCAAATTTGCCCTCGAGGGCGCGCAGTTCTATGCAGGCCTGGTGCGCGTAAACAATTTTGTGCTCTCGCCGGCATTGGTGCATGCCTTGACCGGCAGCCAGCCGGTCACACCGGATCTGCGCCGGTTGCCGAGCAATCTTGCCGCGAGCTTCAGCCTCTATGACGGCGGCCTGGTCACCAGCCCCGAGCCTTCCCATCCGCAGGTGGGCGATCTGCGCGTGACGTGGGAAGCCGTGCCGGCGCAGACCGTCACCATCGTGGCGAAGGTGGAGGGCAACAAGCTGCTGCCTGCCGACGATGCGACGGATGGCATCGGCTATGCCGTGCAATCCGGCGACGTGCCGCTGTCGGTGATTTATCCCGATACGCCGCTGCCGCCCGAATATCCCTGGTTTCGCCGTGTGCTGGCGGTATTGCTCGCCGGGCTGGGCGCCAGCTTGCTGTTGCGCTGGCACTACCAGCGTGTCGATCCCGTGCTCGCGCCGGCTATTGCCGTACTGGTGATCGGCGCCGTCGATGCGGTGCTGTGGCTGGGCAACGACAACGCGACCGCAGCCGCCTGGTTCGGCTTGGCGGTTGTTGGCGCGGCACTGGCGTTCTGGCGGGTGCGTGCGTTGCGGTCTGCGTCGTAGCTCCAGGCTGGGCTGAGATCCCGGCCTCGTCGTGCAAATAGATGCTGGGACTGCATTCCAGCCCATCCGCCGCTGGCCAGTATTTGCGTATGAATCATAGGGTTGCGCTGTCCTGCGCACACTCGCCTGCGCCCGGCAAAAAAAGGCCGCTTTTACCCCCTTGCGCGGCGATGGGGTTTGGACTAAAACGCATATGAACATACGTTTCGCTAATGAACATGGCAATGATGTCGCAGGGAGCGGAAACGGCATCGCGCGGAGCTGAAAAGGGCACTCATAGACGGGTGCACAGGTTCCAGGCCACCGAGGTGGGCTTGGGACCGATGAATGGGACCCGTGGCGCTGGGTGATAGAGCGAGGCCTTGCTGACTTCCCTGTTTCTCAGTCGGTGCTCGAAAGAGCCTGATGATCGACCTGCATTTTGGGGGCTCCTCAAATGCGCAACACCAAATGTTTCAAGCTGGTAAGAAAGTGGAAGGTATCGCTCAAGCGCACGCGCGCGGCGGAAGATGGCGGCGCGCCGAGCCATCGATGCCGGAATGCCGCTTTTCAGACTCACGCCGCGTGCTCGCACGAGGAGGATGGCGCGGCAAGAAGGTATACCTGCATCCGTGGCGACAAATTACCCGGCGCGCTCCCGCCATGCCGGGGCCGGAGCATCGGCCACGAGCTGGTCGATAACGCGCGGGTGTTCAGCGAGCTGTCGCACGACGTGGTCAAGCTGATCGACGCCGTGGAGCAGACCACCTCAAAGCTGTTTCCGTCGCACGCTGCGGATCACCAGGACGCGCAGCATTTTTCGCTGCTGGCCAGCCAGGTTTTAAAGCACGCCCAGCGCGGCTCGGCCACCTGCAAGCACATCGACACGATCATCGCCGACAGCGTGGACCGCGTTCGCCAGGGCATCATGGTGATGGAGCAGGCGGGCCTGCAAATGCTCCAGATCATCGATTCGGTGATTCAGGCCGCCGAGGTTACCGCCTTCATGGGCAAGCCGAATCAAACGGTCTCCCAGCACCTCGACACCGCCGAACCGTATGACGAGGACGACGAAGGCAATCTGCTGCAGCAGGAAAGCGCTCTGGCCGTGCAGGATCTGAAATCCTGGGCGCTCGTGTTGAAACGGAATCTGCAAACGCTGCGCTTGTCTGACCGGGACGACTGCGCTTGCACCGTCTCGCAGGTCGATGACGGCGCCAGGGGCAGCGCGCAGGGATGACATCCGGGCTGCATCCTGCAACGAACAAAGCGAATGACGATTGAAGACTTGTGCGGCACTCCTCCCCTGGCGACAGGGGAGGAAGGAGATTCAGCCGAACAGCTCCGCATGCTCGATCAGCCATAAGCCGGCAAACAGCTTCGGATCGATCGAGTAGCCGTCTTTGGCTCGCGCCACCAGCCACGCGCCGGCCTCCTGGCGCGGCACCTCGTGCACGATGATGTTCTCGGTGACGTCGCCGCCGCCATCGCTTACTTTGACCAGGTCGTGTGCGCGCACGAACGCGATGATCTCGTTGCTCATGCCGGACGACGACGGACCCTCGTGCACGAAGGTGACGTGGCTGCAGCGGTAGCCGGTTTCTTCCTCCAGCTCGCGTTGCGCGGCGATCAATGCACTTTCGTGTTCCTGGTCGGCCAGGTCGCCGACCAGGCCGGCCGGCATCTCGATGGTGAACTGCTGCACGGCCACGCGGTATTGCTCCACGAACAGCAGCTTGTCTTCCGGCGTCACCGCCAGAATGATCACCGCGCCGCCGGGATTGCTGCGCTCGGCATACTCCCAGCGCCCGCGGCGGCGCAGGCGCAGCCAGCGGCCCTGGTAAAGCGTTTCCGCCGGCGCATTGGCGTCTTCGGGTTTGCGGTTGATGTCGTTCATGCGTATGTCTGTTGCATCAGGGGTTGGTGAGTGTGCGCAACCGACTGCGCGTGAGCGGGCCGAACCGCAGCTGTTCGCACAAGGCGTCGAGCGTGTCGATGCCGCGTTGGCGCACCAGCCCATCGAAGCCGCTTTCGATCGGTGCGTCCAGCGCGATGCGCGTCAGCCGCCGGTACAGCCGGGCGGCGTCGGCATGCTGGCGCAGTTTTGCCGCGCAACTGGCGGCGCCACGCAAGCGCAGGAACGCCACTTCATCCACGCGATCGAGCAGTTCATCCAGGCTGCCGAAGTGCGCGAGCAAGGCGGCGGCGGTTTTCGCGCCGATGCCGGGCACGCCGGGAATATTGTCGACGGCGTCGCCGCACAGTGCGAGAAAATCCGCCACCTGGTGCGGATGCACGCCCAGCCGCTCGAATACGCCGGCCGGTCCCCAGCGAAGGTTGCGCGCGAAATCCCATTGCTCGTCGTGTTCGCCGAGCAACTGGCCGAAATCCTTGTCCGCCGACACGATCACGCTGCGGAAGCCGTGCGCGCGCAAACTCCACAACGTGCTGCCGATCAGGTCGTCCGCTTCGAAGCTGTGATCGATCAGCACGCGAATGCCGAGCGCTTCGGTCACCGCGCGGCATTGCACGAACTGCCGTTCCAGATCGGGCGGCGGCAGTTCGCGGTTTGCCTTGTAGGCCGGATAGATGGCGTTGCGGAACGAGGTGGTGAGCGAAGCATCGAACGCCACCGCCAAGTGCGAAGGCGCTTCGCGTTCCAGCAATTCGCACAGGAAACGCGTGTAGCCGTGCACCGCGTTGACCGGATGGCCGTCGACATCGTGGAATTCATCCGGCATCGAATGCCAGGCACGGAATACGTACAGGCTGCCATCGATCAGGTGCGCGGTGGGCAGCGCCACGGTCAGCCTCTCCACTCGCTGAAAAGATCATCCAGCGCGGGACGGTCGCGATCGGGAATCTCCGCCTGCGGCGTGCCGATGTGCACGAAGCCGATCACGCATTCCTGCTTGGCCAGGCCAAGCAAGCTGGCCACTTCCGCGTCGTACGCCGCCCAGCCAGTGAGCCATTGCGCACCGAAACCCAGCGCATAAGCGCCCAGCAGAATGTTGTAGGCAACGTTGCCGGCGCACAGTTTCTGTTCGATTTCCGGAATGCCGGCGTCGTGATCGATGCGCGCCACCACCGCGATCACCAGCGGCGCGAAGGTATAGCGCTGGCGCTCCTTCTCGCGCTTGGATTCGGGCAGCTCCGGATCGCGCCGGATGGCGCGCTCGGCCAGCAGGGCGCCGAACCTCAGCTTGGCTTCGCCGCGCAGGGCGATCAGCCGGAACGGCACCAGCTTGCCGTGATCGGGCACGCGAATCGCCGCTTCCAGCAAGCTGCGCAAGGTGGCGGCATCGGGCGCGGGTTCGCCGAGCTGGCGCGAGGGTGCGGAATGGCGTTGCTGCAGCAGGGAGAGAGCGTCGAGCATGCGGAGGCCGGATGGGGAAAACGCTTATCCTACAACCGTCTGCGTCTGCATCACGATGCAGCCCGTTTATCCTGCGGCAATCGCCAGGCCGAATCCATCGGGCAGCAGCGCTGCCACCGTGGTGTGTCGCTCGGCACCTTGCATGTTCGCCAGCAGCACCGGCATGTCGGCCGCACACAATTCGGCCAGCACCTGGCGGCAGGAGCCGCAGGGCGTGACGGGATCGGGCGTGTCAGCCACGACGGCGATGGCGCGGAAGTCACCGGGCTTGTAGCCGGCGGCGATCGCGCTGAAGAGCGCGGTGCGTTCGGCGCAGTTGCACAAGCCGTAGGCGGCGTTTTCAACGTTGCAGCCGGAAAACACGCGGCCATCCTTGGCTTGCAGCGCGGCGCCGACTTGAAAACGGGAATAGGGCGCATACGCCAGTTCGCGCGCGTGGCGCGCCAGGTCCAACAGCGTGCTGCCGATGATCTGCTCGGGCATCGGGTGTCCTCGTAGCCCCCGATTCGGGCTAGCCAGTCTAACCCGCCCATCGGCTAGGATGTGAAGCCTTACCCGCATGGAGATGGCCGATGTCGATCACCGTGTCCGCATTGCGCGAAACCGCCGCCGGCGAACGGCGCGTCGCGATCACGCCGGAAGTGGCGAAGAAATTGCGCGGCAAAGGGCTGCGCGTGCTGCTCGAACACGGTGCGGGCGCCTCGGCAGGTTTCCCTGATGCGGCGTATGCGGAGGTCGAATTTGCCGATGCGGCGCAAGTGCTCGCGCAGGCCGACCTGCTGGCCTGCGTGCTGCCGCCGGCAGACGAAGCGCTGGGTGGTTTGCGCGAAGGTACCATCGTGGTGGGCCAGCTGCGCCCGCATGGCGCGGCAGCGCGTATCGCAGCGCTTGCGCAAAAGAAGCTGACCGCCTTCGCACTGGAACTGCTGCCGCGAACCACGCGCGCGCAGGCGATGGACGTATTGAGTTCGCAGGCCGCCGTAGCCGGTTATCGGGCCATGTTGATCGCCGCCGAAAACGCGCCGAAATTCTTCCCGATGCTGACCACCGCGGCAGGCACGATCCGCCCCTCGCGCGTGCTGGTAATCGGCGCGGGCGTGGCCGGTTTGCAGGCGATCGCCACGGCGCGCCGGCTGGGTGCGCAGATCGAAGGCTACGACGTGCGCCCGGAAACACGCGAGCAGGTGGAATCGCTCGGTGCGAAGTTTCTGGATTTGGGCGTAAGCGCCGCCGGCAGCGGCGGCTATGCGCGCGAACTGACTGCCGAAGAACGCGCCGCGCAGCAGCAGGCCTTGGCCGACCATCTGAAAGTATTCGACGTGGTGGTGACCACCGCCGCGGTGCCGGGACGTGCAGCACCGAAAATCCTCACGCAGGCGATGGTCGACGGCATGAAGCCGGGAGCGCTGATCGTGGACCTGGCAGCGGAAAGTGGCGGCAATTGCGAATTGACGCGACCGGGCGAACGCGTGGAACACGCCGGCGTGGTAGTGCTTGGGCCGCTCAACCTGGCTGCGGGTGCGCCCTTGCATGCCTCCGAGATGTACGCGCGCAATATCTACAATTTTGCCGAACTGCTGGTGCGCGACGGCGCGCTACAACCGGATTTCGACGACGAGCTGGTGGCCAAGAGCTGCGTGACGCGCCAGGGCGAGATTCTGTTCAACGCGTAATTGGAAACCCCGCTCGCCATCAATGCCGGCCGCGCGGCATGCCGAAAGCATGCCCCGCGGGCAAGGTCGAACGAGGCCCTATATGATCCAGCCACTGCCGCTTCTGTTCGGGCGACTGTTCCAGCCAGCGGCGGCGCAGCGCTTCACGCTGATCGGGCGGCAACTGCTGGAAGCGTTTGAATGCTTCGTGCAACTCCTGCTGCTTTTCCGGCGGCAGAGTGTCGTACAGATGCTGGTTCTGGCGCGCCTGCTCGCGTTGCTCGGGCGTCATCTGCTGCCAGCGCTGGATGCGTTCGCGGATCTCCTGCTGGCGCTCGGGCGGAAGTTTCATCCACTCCTGCGTGCGCTGGATCATGTGGTCCTGCCGCTGTGGCGGCAGCGTGTTCCATTGCGATTGCAGCGGACCGAGCAGGTACTGCTGCTGCGGGGTCAAGCTGCCCCAGGGATGCGAACCCTGCGCGTACGAGGGCGCCGCGATCATCAGACCGAACAGGAAAACCAGCAGCGTTGGCAGACGTACTCTTCGTAGCAGCATGGCTCAGCGTTTGGCCTGGCCGCTGTCGTTGGCAGCGAGCCAGCTGTAGAAATCGAGGTTCTGGTAAAGGCCCGGGTCAGCGGCGTCGGCACCGGGGGGCAGGTATTCGTTGTCCTGCTCGGTGACGACCGCTTGCTTGCCCCCGGACTGCGATGGCGGCGACGGCTGCCAGATCATCAATGCCGCCAGCGCCATCGCGGCCAATGCACCGACCGGCACCAGCACGCGCGCGCGATGATGCGGCGAAGCTTGCGTGGCAGCGGCCTCCAGGGCGGCACGGCGTGCGGCGCGCAGGCGTCCGGCGGTCACCGGATCGATACGCTGGATGGCCTCCTGGTAACGCGCGCGGGCGCGTTGTTCAAATTGTTTGTCGGACGAGTTCATCGCCACGCCTCCAATTGCTCGCGCAGGTGTTGCATGGCCCGCGAGAGATGAGTTTTTACGCTGCCTTCCGAGCAGCCCATTGCCATGGCGGTTTCCGCCACGTCCAATCCTTCGAGCACCCGCAGGATGAAGGCTTCGCGCTGACGCTGCGGAAGCCGCTTCACCGCGGCAGCCATGTCTGCATAGGATTGTTCGCCATGCAGTTTCTCCAGGGGATCCGGGCCGGTATCGGCCGGTTCCCAGGCTGGCAATTCGTCGCCGTCGTCGTCGTGGCCGCCGCCCAGCCAGCCGACCATGATGGAACGTACCTTGCGGCGGCGCTGCAGATCCACGATGCGCCGGCGCAGGATGCCCCAGAACAGCGGCGCCCATTCCCCGGCAGGTTTGCCGCGGTAATGCTTGACCAGGCGGAGCATGGCGTCCTGCACGGCGTCCAGGGCGTCCTCGCGGTTGCCCAGGTGCAGCTCCGCCATGCGAAAGGCGCGCCGCTCCATGCTCGCCAGGAATGCGTCCAGCGTGGCAGGGGCTGCCTGCCCGTCCTGCGCAAGAAGTTCCGCTTCGAAAACGGCCGAGACGCTGTTCATGGCGCCATTCTCCGGATCGTCCGGGCGAGCATCCTGGGGCTCCATCTGTTCGACTCTCGCCATCAACGCGCAGCGGCGCTGCGCGTTGACGTTGGCGCCGGTTCGGCAGCTGCCACGCGCGGGCGGCGCAGGGCGGGTTGCGGGCTTGCGAGGCTCCCGCCGGCCCGCGCATGCGGCGCCATGCCATGGATCGCAGCGTCCCGCTCACCGTATGATGCGGTGAATGTGACCGATTGGCAGGGGAAGCACATGCTGGATGGGTTCCTGGCGCTTTACATCTTCATGCTGGCCGCGTTCACGGGCTACGAAATCATTGCGCGGGTGCCGGTGATCCTGCACACGCCCTTGATGTCCGGCTCCAATTTCATACACGGCATTGTGCTGGTTGGGGCCATGATCGCGCTAGGTCATGCGCATACTTCGTTTGAACTTGCGATCGGTTTCATCGGCGTACTTCTGGGTGCCGGCAACGCGGCCGGCGGTTACGTGGTGACGGAGCGGATGCTGGAGATGTTCAAGACCAGCAAGCCCGGACAGGGCCGCGGGGAGGCCAAGTGATGGCCTGGCCCCAAACCTTGATTGACGCCTGTTATTTCATCGCCGCCCTGCTGTTCATCCTTGGCCTGAAGCGCATGAGCTCGCCGCGCACCGCGCGCGGCGGCATCGTCTGGGCCGGCTTCGGCATGCTGCTGGCGGTGGTGGCCACCTTGCTGCTGCCGGACATGCACAACCGCGGCCTGATCATTGCGGCCGTGCTGATCGGCGTATCGGCGGCCTGGTGGTCGGGCCGGCGCGTGGCGATGACCGCCATGCCGCAGATGGTGGCGCTGTACAACGGCATGGGCGGCGGCGCAGCCGCGGCGATCGGCGCTTCGGAACTGGTCAGCCACGCGCAGGATCTTGCCGTTCGCGTGGTGGCGCCGAACACCTTTCCGCTGATGCCGGAAAGCTGGTCGCCGCTGCACGGCGCCACGGCCGTGGCGCCGCTGAGCCCGGTGGCGCTGGCCCTGGGGGTGCTTGGTGCGCTGATCGGCTCGGTGAGCTTTTCCGGTTCGCTGATCGCCTTCGCCAAGCTGCAGGGCTGGCTGGACAAGCGTTTCGTCTTCCCCGGCCAGCAGGCCGTGAACCTGCTGGTGCTCGCGGGCGCGGTGGGGATCGGCATCGCGCTGGCGACGGGGCACCTCACCCTGGGCCTGGTCGCTGCGTTCTTCGCGCTGGCGCTGTTGTTCGGCGTGCTGATGACGCTGCCGATCGGTGGTGCCGACATGCCGGTGGTGATTTCGCTCTACAACGCGTTCACCGGCCTGGCGGTGGCGTTCGAAGGCTACGTGCTTCAGAACGAGGCGATGATCATTGCCGGCATGGTGGTCGGCGCCGCCGGCACCTTGCTCACGCAGTTGATGGCGAAGGCGATGAACCGCTCGATCGGCAATGTGCTGTTCGGCAGTTTCGGAGCGGCCGCCGGTGGCGGCGCGGCGCAGGCGATCAGCGGCAGCCAGAAGCCGATCGAGGCGGCCGATGCCGCGGTGATGATGGCTTACGCCGAACGCGTGGTGATCGTGCCCGGCTACGGCATGGCGGTCGCCCAGGCCCAGCACAAGGTGTGGGAATTTGCGCAGCTGTTGATCGCGCGCGGCGTGAAGGTGAAGTTCGCCATCCACCCGGTGGCGGGCCGCATGCCTGGGCACATGAACGTGCTGCTTGCCGAGGCCGGCGTGCCGTACGACCTGATCGCGGACATGGAAGACATCAATCCGGAATTCCCCGTGACCGACGTGGCGCTGGTGATCGGCGCCAACGACGTGGTCAATCCGGTGGCCAAGACCGATCCGTCGTCGCCGATCTACGGCATGCCGATTCTCGACGTGGCCGAGGCGAAACAGGTCATCGTGGTCAAGCGCGGCAAGGGTACCGGCTTCGCGGGCATCGAAAACGCGTTGTTCTATGCCGACAACGCGCGAATGCTGTACGGCGACGGCCAGGCTGCCGCTGGCCAGCTGGTAGCGCAGCTGAAAGCGCTGGACGGTTGACGCTACCTGGCGGTGCGTCGCGTGGCGGTCACGGCCGCCGCCACGATACCCGCCAGGCTCCAGGCGACATCAAGTTTGCTGAGGTTGAGGCGCGTTAAATCCAGCAGCATCGGCCAGCCTGCGGTACGCGCGGCGGCGAGCAGGCCGGAATCCGTCATCGCGGCAATCGTGACCGTGGTGATCAGCACACGGATATACACGCAGGCCACCCCGGTAGCGAAGGCGGCCAGCAACGCCGCATTCCACGGCTTGCCATGCACCCATTGCCTGATCGCGATGCCGAGCAGCCAGCCTGCCGGTATCGCCAGCCACGGCAGCGGCCGGTGCATATACACGGTAGGCAGCAGCCAGACGGCACCTGCTGCCAGGCCCAGCATGATCGCGCAACACAAGGCGAAGCACTCGCCGAGGATATGGCGCACGGTCATGGACGATCACTACGGAGGGCGGGGGGCACAGTCACGCGGGTTCCTGCAGCAAGGCAAAGCGGTCATTTTAGCGTTACCGGCCATCAACAGGCCGTTCCACTCTTGAGTTTCGGCCAATCCAGCCTGATGTGAAGGACAGTTCCTACCCGCGGCCGGCATAATAGAGGGCCGGAGCGCCGCCGGTTTGGCCTTGCCTCCACGATTTTTCAAGAAACGACATGAGCGGTTTCAGTCTTAGCAGCGAGCCCTTCACCCTGGAACGGGATTGCAGCGCAGTGATGGTGCCCCAGGGCGAGAACGTGGTGCTGCCGGCCGGCCAGGTGGGTTACATCACGCAGGCGCTTGGCGGCAGCTTCACCGTGTACGTGGAAGGCAACCTGTTCCGCATCGCCGGCAACGACGCCGATGCGTTGGGCAAGGAACCGCCGCCGCCGCTGCAGCTCCCCGACGATGCGACCGACGCCGACGTGGAAGCGCTGGTGTGGCAGCAATTGCGCACCGTGTTCGATCCGGAGATCCCGATCAACGTGGTGGAGCTGGGCCTGGTCTACGACGTGAGCCTGGAAACCAGCGCACCCGACCAGCGCAAGGTGTACGTGAAAATGACGCTCACCGCGCCGGGCTGCGGCATGGGCGACGTGCTGATTGACGATGCTCGCACCAAGCTGGAGTTGATCCCGACGATCAAGGAAGCGGATGTCGATCTGGTGTTCGATCCGCCGTGGAATCACGCGATGATGTCGGATGCGGCGAAGCTCGAAACCGGGATGCTCTGAAGTCAGTGCCATTTCAGTGCGAGTCGGGGTGACCCTGAGCTTTACCGGCGTGGCAGCAAGATAAAGCGTAGGGACGTACCGGGTTCAGAACCGTATATCCGCCAGCATGTCGTCGAAGTCGGGCGGGGTGATTTCCTGGTGCCAGCGGCGCACGTTCGCCTTCACTTTCTTGATGTCGTTGCACAGCAAGGTATCGGCTTCGACCAGACGCAGGAATCGCTTGAGCCGGGCGATTTCCTCGGCAAGCGAGCGTTCGGCCTCCTTGGGGGTGCGAACCGAAAAGAGCGGCAGGTTGAATTGGTCGCAAAATCGTTCCTGGACGTGCATCAACTCTTGATCCAGTTCGCCGACCTGTTCTTTCAGGATCTTGTTGTAATGCCGCAGGCGGCTTTCGCCGAGGTTGTTGATCACGGCCTGGTCGATGTGCTCCAGCTCCAGTTGCAGTTCCAGCAGTTTTAACAGGTCCTTCTTTTCGTACGCTTGATTCACGCGCTGCATCAATGCCGTCTTGCGCTCGCGCTCGACCATGTCGGTTTCGCGATCGGGGTGCAGGGAACTGGCCAGCTTGCGGTACACCTCACGCAGTGAGAGGTTGGTCTGCTCCTGCGCGGCGCGCGCCTTTTCCTCGGCGGCCGTTTGTTTTGCCGTCTTCTTGCGCTTGGATCGGCGAAGTTCCTCGGCGGCCTCCCATTCCTTCTGCTGTTGTTCGATCTTTTCGCGGATGCGTTCGGAGACGTCTTCGGCCGACGTGACATCTTCAGGCATTTCAACGCCGAAGATGTCTTCCATGGCCTGCTTCATCATGTGGAGCTCGACCGCCGTGTCGCTGTCCAGATCGCTGTCGGCGTGGCGGTTGTAGATCGCCTTGAGCGCCGCATCGTCGAGTTTCTCGGCGAGATTGCCCGCTATTTCCGCGATGATGGCCGAGAGCAGTCCGCGCTCGGTCTTGGTCAGGCCCTTTTGAGAATGGGCGCGGTCCAGCGCGTGCACGAAGCGGCTGAGCATGGCGTCCAGCTTTTTCGTCAGCGGCACCAGCTCGTCGACGATTTTATCCTGGATGCCTGGCGTTATCGCTTCCCATTCGCGCAGCTTGGCGCGGCGCTGTTCGATCTGCTTGATCAGCCGGTTGAAGGTTTGCTGCGCTTTGGAAAGGGCGCTGTCTTTCGCCACGGGGGTGATGACGACGGAGGTCTGCTGCTTTTTGCTCATGAAGTTCCCGGCGATCGGTAGTGCTCAGGCGATGCGCTCAGCCTTGCACTTCCTCGAACCGATTCGCGTCGCGATTCTTGCGCACCTTGGCCGGGTCCCACACGCGGCCGTTCATGGCGATGTACACGCCGTCGGGCAGCGTCTGCACCGCGGCCACCGCGCAGCCGATATTGAACACCGCATCCGAACCCTGGAAGCGTGCCGGATTCAACGCGCCGGTAAGCACGATAACCTTCCCTTTGATCGAGGCCAGTTCCCGTGCGGTTTCCACCATGGTGTCGGTGCCGTGCGTGACCAGCACGTGGCGGGCCGGTTGTGCTTCGATGGTGGAGCGGATCAGCGTGCGATCTTCCGCGGTAATGTGCAGGCTGTCCTTGCGCAGGATCGGAATCACGTCGAACTGGAACGCCACGCCGAGCTGATTGAGGATCTCGCCGATCTGCGGCGCGCCGATCTTGTAGTCCGACTTGTCGTCGAAGTAGATCTTGTCGATGGTGCCGCCGGTGGTGACGATGGTCAGGTGCTGCATAGCGAGAGGCCGCGAAAGGGGTAGCTGCGCATTCTAGCCGCTGTAGGGGTCATTCCAGCAGCAGCCGGGTGTCTTCTTCGTCGATGTCGGAAAGGCGCAGCAGGCCATGGCCCAGGAAGCGGCGTAGTGCTGCCGCGGGACGTTTGTCGCCGTGGGCGGACGACCAGGCATCCTGGCGCGCCAGCAAGGCAGCGGCCGCACAACGCGCCAGCGTAATGGCCACGCCGCGTGCGCCGGCCTCCAGCGTCAGGCGATCGATCCGCTTGCCGTCCAGGTGCATGGCGGCAGCATCCAGCGCCGCATTCACGGTGAACGACGCCTGCGTGTTGTGCGCCGGCCGCAGCCACTGGCCGATCAGCTTGCGCAGGGCGGTGAAGCTGTTGTGGCTGCCCAGGGCGCGCAGGCTGTCGAGCGACAGGACATTGGTGGTGCCTTCCCAGATGGCGTACACCTGGGCGTCGCGCAACAAGCACGGCAGCCCGGTGTCTTCGATGTAGCCGGCGCCGCCGAAGCATTCCAGCGCTTCGGAGCACAGGTTCACCGCCATCTTGCCGGTCCACAGTTTCGCCAGCGGCGTTAGCAGGCGCAGCGAATCGGTTTCCTGCGGCGTGGCCACATCTTGCTCGACACGCCCAAGCAACTGCGCTACTTCGAACGTGAGCGCAAAGGCGCCTTCGAATTCGGCCTGCATGTCGGCAAGCGTTTGCGCGTGCAAGGGCTGTTCCAGCAATGGACGTCCAAACGCCTGGCGCCGCCGTGCGTAGTCGCGCGCAAGGCTGATGGCGCGAGCCATGCTGGCGACGGCGCCGATCGCGTTCCAGGTGCGTGTGATGTTGAGCATCGGCGCGACCTGGCGCACGCCGTGCGCGAGTTCGCCCAGCGGCCACGCGGGCAAGCCCTGCAGGTGGATTTCCGCGGTCGGCAGCTCGTTCGTGCCGAGCTTGTCCTTCAGGCGGTCGATGACCAGTTCCGGCTTGCGCTCCTGGCCGTTCATCGTTTCCACGTAGAACAGCGCCAGCGCGGCGGCGCCGCCGCCGGCGCCTTCGGGCCGGGCGAGCGCCAGGGCCGCCTCGCCCACCACCGCGGAGCTGAACCACTTGCGGCCATACAGGCGCCATTGGCCCTCGGCATCCTGTTTGGCCACGGTTTCGGTGTTGCTGACGTCGGAGCCGCCGCTGTTCTCCGTCATCCATTGGCCGGACAGCCAGAACTGGCCAGTGTCGCGGCTCAGGAAATGCGGGAGGGCACGATCGATCAGCGCCTGGTTGCCGGAGGCCTTCAAGGCAGTGGCGGCGCCGTCGGTCATCGCCAGCGGGCAGGTGTAGAACTCGCTGGCGACGTGATAGACGTAGGCGCGCGCAAATTCCTCCAGTCGCGCGAATTCGTGTGCTTCGTGTCCCGACGCCAGCACGGCGTGGCGCGTGGTGAGTTCGGGGCCTTCAAGCCAGGCTTGGGTCAGCTCGATGCGATCGACGCGGTGGCCCCACGCGTCCCATTGCGTGAGCACCGGTTTGCGGCGCGTGCTGCGGCGGCTGCGTTCGAATGCCATCAAGGCGTAGTCGCCCAAGGCATCGAGATCGGCATCCAGCGCGGGAAGTCGTTCTTTCGGCAGCACGCGATCGAGCAAGGCGGTCAGCAAGCGATCGCTGCGGTAGGGATGGGCGAGCTGCGGGGCGTCTTGCAGGAATCCCATGGCGTTCACCTCGGCAAACACGTCGGTTGGATGCAAGACTCAGGCGCGCTTGGTTTTCACGCCAGCACCCAACGCAGTGATCAATACCAGGGCGAATCCTACCTCCAGCAGCGCGGGAACACGTTCCTGGGCCGAACTCCAGCCCTCGGCGACGCCGTGGCAAAAGTAGAACAGGCTGAGAATGCCGGCCCACAACAAGGCGCGCCGTACCTTGCCGATGGCTAGGAAGGGAAGCAGCAAGGGGATCACCGCCAGCCCCAAGGCCAGCCACATCGGCATGCGCTGCGGTGGAAACAGCCACGCATACCACGCACACTGCAGCAAGATCAGCGCGATCCATGCGGCCATGCCGATGCGCTGGGCCGTGCTCATGCGGCGGCCAATTTGCGCGCGGTATCGGCCAGCCGCCGGCCGAGTGCGCGCGCCAGTTCGCGCTCGTGTTCGCTGATGGCGTTCTCGCCCTTGGTGCCGGCCACGTGGCTGGCGCCATACGGCGTGCCGCCGCTCGTTGTATGGCTGAGCGCAGGTTCCGTATACGGAATGCCCAACAGCAGCATGCCGTGGTGAAGCAAGGGCAGCGCCATGCTCAGCAGGGTCGATTCCTGGCCGCCGTGCATGGTGCTGGTGACGGTGAAGACGGCGGCCGGCTTGCCAACCAGCACGCCACTGGCCCATTCGGCGCCGGTGCTGTCCAGGAAATGCTTCAACGGCGCGGCCATGTTGCCGAAGCGCGTGGGGCTGCCCAAGGCCAGCCCGGCGCATTCCTGCAGATCCTGCCGCGTGACATAAGGCGCGCCTTCGTCGGGTTCCGGCGGCTGCGCCACTTCGGTGACCGGCGCCACCGGCGGTACCTGGCGCAGGCGGGCGCGTATGCCGGGGATTTCCTCCACGCCGCGTGCGATCAGTCGCGCCAATTGGGCGGTATGGCCGGTGCGGCTGTAGTACAGGATCAGGATGTCGCTCATCGTTTGGGGCATTCGTCCGGGATGGGGTAGTGTACGGGGCAGATCAGGGATGTTGGCCACATAGACGTATGAACCTGCGTATCGACCGCGACCGCACCATGAGCTTGGGCCGTTTCCTGTGGCGGCGCTTTCTCGACGACAAATGTTTCGAGACGGCCGGTGCGCTTTCCTACACCACGCTGGTCTCGCTGGTGCCGCTTACGGTGGCCGTGCTGGCGATGTTTGCGGCGTTTCCGATGTTCGAGGAAGCGCGCGATACGCTGATCAATTTCGTCTTCAGCAACTTCGTGCCGGCGGCGGGCGAGACGGTGCAGAAGGCCCTGCTCGATTTCGCCTCCAATGCGCGCAAGCTCACCGGCATCAGCATCCTGGTGATGCTGTTCAGCGCGGTGTCGATGATGATCAGCATCGAAGACCGCCTCAACCGCATCTGGCAGGTGCGCAATCATCGTCCCTGGGGGCCTCGCCTGCTGCTGTACTGGGCCGCGCTCACGCTGGGCCCGGTGCTGGTGGTCGGCGGTATCGCGGTGACTTCCTACGTGGCGGCCGTACCGATGCTGCGCAATGCCGGCGAGCAACTGGGTATCGGGCAGGAACTGCTGAAGGCGCTGCCGTTGGTGGTGACCTTCCTCACGCTGTGGCTGATGTACACCACCATCCCGAATCGGCGCGTCAACAAAAGGCACACCGCGATCGGCGCCGCGCTGGGCGCGGTGCTGTTCGAAATCGCCCGCTGGGTCTTTACCAACTACGTGCAGAGCGCGCACAACTACCAGGAAATATACGGCGCGCTGGCGATCATTCCGTTGCTGCTGCTGTGGATCTACCTGTCGTGGGTGATCGTGATCCTGTGCGCGTCGCTGTCGGCGTCGCTGTCTGCGTTCGAGTATCAAAAGCCTTGCGATGCGATGCCGGAAGGTTCGGAATTCCTCGGCCTGCTGGTGGTGTTGCGCCATCTGGTGGATGCGCAGCGCGCCGGCCGCTGCGTGGATCAGTTGGCCATCCGCGAAGCAGAGCCTTGCCTGCGCAGCGAGGCGATCGCCACGTACTTCGATGACCTGATTCGCGCAGGCCTGATCCATCGCAGCGAAACCGGCGGCTGGTCGCTGGTGCGCAGCCTGGACAGCACCGACCTGCTGCACGTCTACCAGCACAGCGGCTATCGCTTGCCGTTGAACCCTGTGGAGCAAGTCGCTGCATCCGGCATCAGCTTGCCGCCGGAACTGCTGGCCTTGCTCACCCGCCTGGCGCATACGCTGGATAGCACCCTGGGTACCCGCCTGGACAAGGTTTATCCTGTCCGCACTCCGCCGGCGGCTTCGCGGCCGGTGTCACACACGCAGGAATCGGAAACATGAAGTGGTTTGCATCGTCCCTGTTGCTGGCGGCATGTCTGCTGGCTGCTCCCGTTTACGCCGCCATGCCGGCACAGCCTTCACTGAAGGTGACGACATTGGATGGCAAGCCGTATGACCTGTCGGCGGAGCGGGGCCATTGGGTGATCGTGAACTTCTGGGCGACGTGGTGCGTGCCTTGCATCAAGGAAATGCCGGAGATTTCGCAATATGTGAAGACGCACCCGAATGTACGCGCGATCGGCATTGCTTACGACGACACCGACCCCGCCGACATTCGCGCTTTCCTGGGCAAGCACCCGGTGAGCTTTCCGGTGGCGCAGGTCACCATGGACAAGCCGTTGAAGGATTTCGACGAGCCGCTGGGCTTGCCGACGACCTATCTGATCGGACCGGACGGCAAGGTGGCCAAGCATTTCATGGGGCCGGTGACGCCGGCTGCGCTGAGCGCCATCATCGGGCAGTAAGTGTATGCACAGCGTGCGTTTCGTGATCAGCGGCAAAGTGCAGGGCGTGTTTTTCCGCGCCAGCACCCGCAACGAGGCACGGCGCCTGGGCCTGCACGGGCATGCACGCAATCTCAGCGATGGCCGCGTCGAGGTGATCGCCTATGGCAGCGACGAGGCCCTGCGTGAACTGGAACAGTGGCTGTGGCAGGGGCCGCCGGCGGCGCAGGTGGACGACGTCGTTCGCGCTGTGCACGAGGGCGAGGTGCAGCAGGGCTTTTTTGTTTTCTAGCGGGGTGTCCCCGCCTAAAGATCGATATCGCTCGGCGGACGGCCGATGCGGTACCGCGCGCTGATCGCCAGCACGGCACGGCGAAAATCGGCGGCGAAGCCTTGCACGTCGAATAGCAGATGCGCGCCGCGCTGCTGCGTAATGTGCCGACGCAGGGTTGCCAACGCTTGCGGATCGTTGCCCAAGGCGGTGGCCATGCCGATGAACGACGTGTTGTCGCCTGTGATCAACTCGGGCAGCCCAAGCTCATGCAGCAGGCTGGTTACCGTGCGTGATGCCATGGTCTCGCCGGTGCGGGTGAGCACCGGGCAGCCGGCCCATAGCGCATCCGAAGCCGCCGCACGCGAGTTGATGGGCAGCGTATCCAGGTACAGGTCCACGTGCGCGTAGCGTGCCAGATAGTCCGGATAAGTCAGTGGCGGCATGAAGATGAGGCGCTCGGGCGCCACTTCCAGCGCACGCGCTGCCTTGCGCAGGTGGTCGTCCGTATTTGCCGGCCCGCTTATCAGCCACAGCACGCTGCCGGGCACCTGCTGCAAGATCAGCATGCAGCGCGCGAACACGGCCGGATTGATCGTATGCGTCTCGTTGAAGCAGGCGAACACGATGCCATTGTCCGGCAGGCCGCATGCCGCTCGCGTGGGAACGTCGGCGGCGGCGCGATTCGGATCGTTCGGCTGGTGGCAGCGCGGGAGGCGGACCACCTTTTCGCTGACGTGCGGACGCAGTTCGCGCGGCAGCGTGATCGCGTCAGTGAACAAATAATCTACCCACGGCGCACCGGAGCTGCCGGGGTAGCCCAGCCAGGCTGCCTGGATGGGTGCCGGGCACAAGGCCATCAGCTCGGCGTTGCCGCGGCTGCGATAACCGTTGAGATCGAACAGCACTTCGATCGACGTGCCATGAATGCGCTGGGCGACCTGTACCCGGTTCAATGCCGAAACGTCGTGCAGCGTCGCGGCGCTGGAAAGGCGGCGGCGTACGCGGCTGCCGTCGTCCGGCGTGGTGGCGAACAGATGGATGTCCAGATCGCTATCGGCCAAGGCTTCCAGGACGGCGACGAGATGCTGGCTGAAGGCGGATTCGTTCGGGCCTTCCATCAGCATGCCGACGCGGATCGGGGTGTCCGGCATGGGCAGCGCGTGGCGCAGATTCAATTGCTGGCGGAACGCGGATGCCTGGTTTTCGATCGCTGCCGCATAGGTTTTTGCGCAAAGCAACTGCAATGCGGCATCGACATCCTCGCTGAGAAAAGCGAAGGGATGGATGCCCGGCTTGCCTTCGGAGACGGCATGGATCACGCGCTCGCTGAGCGCATCGACGTCCCGCCAGCGACACAGCCGCCGACGCACGAACAGCAATTGCCCCATGATCGGGACCGAATCGGGCGCGCGCGCCAGTGCTTCGGTGAAGGCGTCATGCGCGGCGCTGAGATCGCCGGCCTCGTCCAGCATCAGGGCGGCCTGGAACACATGTTGCACATGGGTGGGTGCCAGCTTGCCGGCCTGCAGCAGCGAGGCGGCGCCTTCCTTGGGCCGGCGTTGCAAATGCAACAGGTGACCGAGCATGGCGTGCGCCACCTCGGCCTGCGGTGCTTGCTGCAGCACCTGGCGCGTCAATGCTTCGGCGTCGGCAAAACGTCCCAGTTCCATTTCCGCCGCGGCAAGATTGAGACGCAAGCCAGGGTGCTGCGGCGCGCCCTGCACGGCTTGGGCAAACGCATCGCGCGCCTGGCCGTGCTGGCCGGTGGACATGTACGCCGTGCCCAGCGCCTGCAGCAAGGCTGGATGCCCCGGCGTTTTCGCCAACGCCTTCTGCAAGCGCTCCATGGCGGCGCCGACGCGGCCATCGGCCATGGCGAGGCTGGCGAGGTTGCACTGCAGTTCGATGTCGTTCGGCGCAAGTTCCGCCGCGCGATTCAGCGCCGTCTGCGCTTCGCGACGGCGGCCAAGGCGCAGCAGGGCGACGCCATGCAAACGAATCAGCTCGGCCGACACCGGAAAATGCCGCCGCGCCATGGCCGCGAAGTGTGCCGCGTCCTCGTTGGCATCGCGTCGCAGCAACTCGTCGAGTTTCTGCAAGGTCAGGGCGATATCGGAGAGCGGGGCGTCGGTCATTGGCTGGCAGCAGTGAAGCAGGATGAAAGAAGGCTGCCATCAGCGCCGGCATGATGAGCTGTACGACTGGCCCCTGTTGACCCATTCTAAGTTGGGTTGAGGCAGGGTAACCCAATCAAGCTCCCGGAAATCGATCAGCGTGCGGGGTTATGTCGCCGGTCCGGCAAGCGATTTCAGCTCATCGGCCTGATGCTCCCTGGTCAGCGCGCCGAACAGCTCGTCCAGGTGGCCTTGCATCACGTCGGGCAGGTTGTGCAGGTCCAGGCCGATGCGGTGGTCGGTGATCAGGTTGTCCTTGTAGCGGTAGGTGCGGATGCGCTGGCTGCGATCGCCGGTGCCGACCTGCAGCCGCCGCGACTGTGCCTGCTCGGCGGTCTGTTTGGATTGTGCCTCGTCGAGCAGGCGCGCCTTGAGCAGACTCATCGCGCGCGCGCGGTTTTTGTGCTGGCTGCGTTCGTCCTGGCATTCCACCACGATGCCGCTGGGCAGGTGGGTGATGCGGATGGCCGAATCGGTCTTGTTGACGTGCTGGCCGCCGGCGCCAGAGGCGCGGAAGGTGTCGATCTTCAGGTCGGCCGGGGCAATGGCGATGTCCTCGATTTCATCCAGTTCCGGCAGCACGGCCACGGTGGCGGTGGAGGTGTGCACGCGGCCCTGCGATTCGGTCAGCGGCACGCGCTTGACGCAATGCACGCCCGATTCGAACTTGAGCCTGGAATAGGCGCCCTTGCCTTCGATGCGCGCGATGATTTCCTTGTAGCCGCCATGCTCGCCAGGGTTTTCGCTGAGCACTTCCACCTGCCAGCGCTGGCGTTCGGCGTAGCGGGTGTACATGCGGAACAGGTCGCCGGCGAAGATGGCCGCTTCGTCGCCACCGGAACCCGCGCGCACTTCCAGGAACAGGTTGGCTTCGTCGCGCGGGTCCTTGGGGATCAGCAACTTTTGCAATTCGTCGTCGAGCTGGGCGAGCCGCGCTTCCAGGCGCGAGATGTCTTCAGCGGCCATGTCGCGCAGTTCGGGATCGTCCAGCATGACGCGCGCGTCGGCGAGTTCGCGTTCGGTATTGGCCAGTTCGCGCATGGCGTCGGCGACCGGCTGAAGTTGGGCATACTCGCGCGACAGCTCGCGAAACCGCGTGTTATCGGCCAGCACGTCGGGCTGGCCGAGCAGCAGGGCGAGTTCCTCGTGGCGTTCGACGGTGGCTTCGAGCTTGCTGCGAATGGAAGGTGTCATGGTTTTCCTTGGCGTCATGCCCGCGCAAGCGAAAGTCCATGCTGCGCTTGGCGAAAAACGACGATGGATTCCCGTTTGGCGGGAATGACGACTAAGTAAAGAGACGTCGTGAAGGATGAGCGGAATGTGCGAAAACTTGCGTAGCGCGGCAGCCAGCCGCCCTCGCTACTCGTCGCTCGTATCTGCTTTTTCGTCTTCGCCCAGGCCGTATAGCCGGCCGGCGGCATGCAGGAGGTCGTGGTCGCCGCTCAGGGTGGCTTCGCGCAGCCGCGCACTGGGGTGGTGCAGCAATTTGTTGGTCAAGGTGTTGGCGAGAAAGGCCAGGGCTTCCTCTGGCGATTTGCCGCGCGCAAGCATGGCGCGCGCTTTGTCCAGCACCTGGTCGCGATAGATTTCGGCGTGCGCGCGCAGGTCCACGGCGGGATTGCGCACGGTCAGCGCACGGCGCCAGGCCATGTAACGTTCGACTTGCAGGTCGATGATCGCATCGGCTTCGCGCGCGGCGGTTTCGCGCGAGCGGCGGTTGTCATCGATGACCTGGCGCAGGTCGTCGATGCCGTAGAGATAAACGTCCGGCAAGTCGGCGACTGCCGGTTCGATGTCGCGCGGCACGGCAATGTCGACCATGAACACCGGTTTGCGGCGGCGGGTGGCGATGGCCTTTTCCACCATGGCGCGCGTCAGCACGGGCTGGCGGGCGGCGGTGGAGGCGATCACGATGTCCGCTTCGGCCAGGTGCTGCGGCAGATCGTGCAAGGCGATGGCGTAACCGCCGTGGCGGCCGGCCAGTTCCTGCGCGTTTTCCAGCGTGCGGTTGGCCACGATCAGGCGGCGCACTTGTTTGTCGGCCAGGTGGCGGACGGCCAGCTCGATGGTGTCGCCCGCGCCGATCAACAGCACGCAAGCCTCGCGCAGGTCCGTAAACACACGCTCGGCCAGCCGCACCGCCGTAAAGGCCACCGATACGGTGTGTGCGCCGATGCGCGTATCGGTGCGCACGCGCTTGGCCACGGCGAACGTGTGTTGCAGCAGGCGATCCATCGGCGTCTTTAGTGCGCGGGCATCGCGTGCCTGCTGATAGGCGTCCTTCACCTGGCCAAGAATCTGCGGCTCGCCCAGCACCATGGAATCCAGTCCGGTGGCGACCCGAAACATATGTCTCACGGCCGCTTCGTCATCATGGCGATACAGGAACTCGTCAAGCTTGCCCGGAGTCAGACGATGGTGGCGGCCGAGCCACTCCTGCGGAACGTTTTCCGCGCCGGCCGTGACGCTGACGTAGAGTTCGGTACGGTTGCAGGTAGACAGGATCAGCGCTTCGTCGACGCCGGGCTCGCGCGCAAGTTCGCGCAAGGCGGCGCTGGTCGCGTCCTCGTCAAACGCTACCTGTTCGCGCAGGCTGACCGGCGCGGTGAGGTGGTTGAGCCCGAGGGCGATCAGCTTCATGACGTGATGCGAGTGGGGGCGACGGGCGTTGGCCGGCGTAGACTAAGTGCGCCAAAATGGCGGAATGGTTGGAGGAATAGTGTGCTGAGCGGAACGGTCGAGTTCAAGCAAGTGCGGCGGTTTGTAGCTGGAGTATGGGTCGTGCTTGGGCTGGCCGGATGTGCCGGGTTACCTCAGCGGTCGGTTTCCCCTTCGCCGGCATCGGTCCAGCCGCTGGCGCGAATGGTGGTGGCGACGCCGGATGTGGATCACGACCTGCTGGCTCAGTTGCTGGCTGGAGAATTGGCGTTGTCCAGCGCCGATCTCAAGGCCGCCTCCCAGGCTTATGACAAGGCGATGATGATTTCCAGCGATCCGGAGGTGGCCAGCAAGGCCGCCGCCCTGGGCATCGCCATCCATGATCCGGATGCCGCGCAACGCGCCATCGATCGCTGGCAGAGGCTGGGTGCGACGCCCGCCCAGCTGGCGCAGGCACGGGCGCAACTGGCGGTGGAGCAGGGGCGGACGGAGGAAGCCCGCCGCCAGCTGACCCTGTTGATCGCCAGTGGCGACAAGGATGCCTGGCGCATGTTTGGCCGGGTGCTGATCGGCAGCCGTGATCCCGCCATGGCCGGGAGCCTGCTCGAATCCCTGGCTACACCCGATCGGTTGCCCGCCGATCCCAAGGCGTGGCTGGCGATGAGCGAGCTGGGCGAGCAGTTGAACCGCCATGCGTACGCGCAGCAGATCGCCGATGGCGCGCTGAAGCGTTTCGGTACCGCAGAGACCTACGCGTGGGCCGCACAGCTCAAGCTCAACAACGGCGATCGCAGCGGCGGCCTCAATCTTTTGCGCCAGGCGCAGGTGAAGGATCCGAACAATATCGGCCTGCGGCTCACCTATGCAGCCTTGCTTGGACAGAGCGGCCAGTACGCGCAGGCCGCCCACCTGCTGGAAAAGGGCCCGCAGAACGCGCAGACCTATGCGCTGCGCGCCGCCCTGGCCGCCAACGCCAAGGACAACAAGACACTGGGGCAGATCTACACGCAGCTGTCGCAAGCACCTGACGACGTGCGCAACGCCAGTGCCTACCTGCTTGGTCAGCTAGCCGAAGTGCTCGGGCGCAAGGAAGACGCGCTGAAGTGGTACGACCAGGTGCCGGATGACGACGAGCATGCCTTTGATGCCGACCTGCGCAGCGCCATCCTGCTGCAGGATCTGGGGCGCAGCGCCGAAGCGCATCAGCAGCTGGCCGAAATGCAGACCGATTACCTCGACCAGCCTGCGCAGCTGCGCCGCGCGTATGAAGTTGATGCGGATCTTTACCTGCGAGAAAAGCGCTACGGCGAAGCGATCGACTCCTTCACGCATGCCTTGCAGGTGGCGCCGGATGATGCGGACCTGTTGTACGGGCGCGGCCTGGCGTACGCCGAGATCGGCAAGATCGACCCGGCCGTGGCGGACTTCCGCAGGCTGCTGGAACTGAAGCCTGGCGACGTCGACGCCAGCAATGCCCTGGGCTTCACGCTTGCCGACGCGGGTCGCGATCTCTCCGAAGCGGAGCGGCTGATCGCCGCGGCACGCGCGGCAAAGCCGAACGACCCGTCGATCGCCGACTCGTGGGGATGGCTGCAATATCGGCTCGGTCACCTGGATCAAGCTGCCCAGATACTGCGCGGCGCGTGGCAGACCGGCAAGGATGCCGACGTCGGCGTCCATCTTGGCGAGGTGTTGTGGAAGCAGGGCCATCACGACCAGGCGCAGCAAGTGTTCGACCAGGTGCGCCGCATGGACCCGCACAACGTGGCCCTGCAACAAACCTTGAAGCGGCTGGAACCATGAAATTTTCTTTTCGCGTTTTCGCAGCGCTTGCGCCGCTGCTGCTGGCTGCGTGCGCAACCACTCCGACATTGGTGCGCAACCAGGGCGATGCCGCCGCCATGGCGCAGCAGGAGGCGCGCGAGAAGGCGTTGGCGGATGCCGATCATTGGGTGCTCCAGGGCAAGTTGGGCATCTACAGCGCCCAGGATGGCGGCAGCGGTACGTTTACCTGGACGCAAGACGGGAATCACTACGAGTTCGTGTTCCGCTTGCCTATTTCGGGCAAGAGCTACCGGCTGACCGGCGGCCCGGATGGGGCGGAACTGGATGGCGCCGAAGGCGGCCCGCAATACGGGCCGGATGCGGAGAGTCTGATGCGCCGAGCCTTGCATTGGGAGGTTCCGCTCGACGAACTGCGCGCCTGGGTGCTTGGTTTGCGGGCGCAAGGTGCCCGGGCCGAGCTGAGTTTCGGCAATGACCGCCTGCCCTCGGTACTGGTGCAGGATGGCTGGACGGTGAGCTATCCCGCCTGGGACACGACCCGGCAGCCGCCGTTGCCGTCGAAGGTGTTTGCGGAAAAAGCGCCGTACAAGGTGAGGTTGTCGGTCCAATCGTGGAGCCTGCAATGAACGCTACGCAGCAAGCAGATTCAGGGAGTGCGCCGATGTCGTTTCGTGTCCAACGCGCCACCGCCGCGCATATCGACGTCATCTGCGAGATCGAGCGTGCGGCGGTGCAATTGTTCCGCGATCATCCGGCCTGGCGGTTCTACGCCCGGCTGTCGATTCCGAAAGACCTGCTGGCCGAGGAAATCCGGCGTGGCTTCGTCTGGGTGGCGGTGGATGAAGCAAGCGGCGAAGTGGTGGGTTTCGTATGGCTCGACGTGGCGCTGCATGGCGACGTCGTCGGCATTGCCGAGATCGACGTGCTGCCCGCCTTTCAGCGGCGCGGCATCGGCTCGGCGCTGCTCGAGCATGCATCCGCGTGGGCGCAGGAAAAAGGCTATCGCCGGATCGACCTGGGTACGCTGCCCGACGTGCCGTGGAATGCGCCGTTCTACGCCAGGCACGGCTTTGTGGTGGTCGACAAGAACGACCCTGCCTACGCCTACGCACGCGAACGCGACCACGAAAACGGATTTCCGGAAGAACTGCGCGTGTTCATGTCGCGCACGCTGTCGGCCTGAGCGCACACATTCGGTCAGCAATTTGAATTGACACGCATGGCGCTCACCGGCCACAATTTTCTTTCTTTGCTTCCCGGTCGCTAGGCTGAGCCGGGGGCAAAATGCCAACACATACTGGGGCGTCGCCAAGCTGGTTAAGGCACGGGATTTTGATTCCCGCATGCGCAGGTTCGAATCCTGCCGCCCCAGCCATTTTTCACAGGGGGTCGTTCGACCCCCTGTTTGCGCAGTCATAGGATGGATTGCCTCACTTCGGGCACTTGTGTGCGCGATGTTTTTCAAGCTCCATTCGGACCTGTACCGGAGGAGCGGTTGGAGGGAGCGGGGACTGCGCCTTCAACCGTACGCTGACTCAATGGCCTGGTTCTGAGGAAACAACCGTGGATACGTCCAGTCCGATGCTGTTTACCGGCAATGCGCACCGTGCCCTGGCCGAAGATATCGCCCATCGCCTGGGCATTCCGCTGGGCAAGGCCCTGGCCGGCAAGTTCAGCGACGGCGAAGTGCAGATCGAGATCGAAGAGAACGTGCGCCGGCAGGAAGTGTTCGTGCTGCAGCCGACCGGCGCGCCGAGCGCGGAGAACCTGTTCGAGCTGCTGACCCTGGTCGATGCGCTCAAGCGCGCCTCTGCCGCCAGCGTGACCGCGGTCATCCCGTACTTCGGCTACGCCCGCCAGGATCGCCGCCCGCGCTCGGCGCGCGTGCCGATCACCGCCAAGCTGGTCGCGCGCCTGATCGGCACCGCCGGCGTGGACCGCGTGCTTACCGTTGACCTGCATGCGGACCAGATCCAGGGCTTCTTCGATGTGCCGGTGGACAATGTCTACGCCTCGCCGATCCTGCTGGCGGACATCTGGCGCAACTACAGCATGGATGACCTGATCGTGGTCAGCCCGGACGTGGGTGGCGTGGTGCGCGCGCGCGCCATCGCCAAGCGCCTGGACGACGCGGACCTGGCCATCATCGACAAGCGCCGCCCCAAGGCCAACGTGGCCACGGTGATGAACATCATCGGCGACGTGGAAGGCAAGACTTGCGTGATGGTGGACGACATCGTCGATACCGCCGGCACGCTGTGTGCGGCCGCTGCCGCCCTGAAGGAGCGCGGGGCTCGCAAGGTGGTGGCTTACTGCGTGCATCCGGTGCTGTCCGGCGCGGCGATCCGCAACCTGGAGGGCTCGCAGCTGGACCAGCTGGTGGTCACCAACACGCTGCCGCTTCGCGAAGACGCCAAGAATTGCTCCAAGATCCGCCAGTTGTCAGTGGCGGAGCTGCTGGCTGAGACGATCCGGCGTATCGCCTTCGGCGAGTCGGTCAGCTCGCTTTATATCGACTGAGCGCCGCCCATGGCGCCGTCGCCCCGGCGAAGGCCGGGGCCCAGTGGCTTTGCGCCGCCGCCGGGCCCGGCCTTCGCCGGCGCGACGAATTCCTGCGTTTTTTGTATACTTACCCGCTTTTCCGCCCGCATCCGCGGGCAATCCGGCTCTTCTGGTCGCGGGAGAGTCAGTCCGGCCGCCGCGAGGCGGCTTCCAACTCCAAGGCAATACCGACATGGCAAAGACTCATGAAATCGCGGCACAGGCCCGCAAAGACGAGGGGAAAGGTGCGAGCCGCCGCCTGCGTCGCGCGTCCTTCGTGCCCGCAGTGGTTTACGGTGCGGGCCAGCCCGCGCAGAGCATCCAGATCGAGCACAACACCATCCTGCTCGCCGCCCGGCACGAGTGGTTCTTCTCCTCCGTGCTGGACCTGAACGTCGACGGCAAGGTGCAGAAGGTGCTGGTGCGCGACTGGCAGAAGCACCCGTTCAAGCAGCAGATGCTGCACATGGACTTCCAGCGCATCAATGAGAACGAAGCGATCCGCGTGAACGTGCCGCTGCACTTCCTGAATCAGGAAAAGTCCCCGGCTGGCAAGACCGCTGGCGTGGTCATCTCGCACAACCTCAACGAAGTGGCGATCTCCTGCCTGCCGAAGGATCTGCCGGAGTTCATCGAACTCGACCTGGCCGACCTGAAGCCCGGCGACATCATCCACTTGTCGCAGCTCAAGCTGCCGGCGAACGTGGAGATCCCGGAACTGCACCTGGGCGCCGATCACGACGTGGCCGTGGTCACCGCCTTGACCGTGCAGGAAGAAGTCGACCAGGCACCGGCTGCCGAAGGTGCCGAAGGCCAGCCGGCCGCCGAGGCTGCCAAGGAAACCAAGAAGTAATCCGCGTCAGGCTTCCGCCCCCTCTCCCTTCCGGGGAGAGGGTTCGGGTGAGGGGCCAATCCTGCGGCCAACTCTCGCTGACTCATGGCAGGCCTACGACTCATCGTCGGACTGGGCAATCCCGGTACCGAATACCTCAGAACCCGGCACAACGCCGGGTTCTGGTTTGTTGATGCCCTGGCGGCGGGCCAGAACGAGCGTTTCGGCTTCGACGGCAAGCTGCATGGCGAAACCTGCAAGCTGCGCATCGGCGGCGAGCCAGTGTGGGTGCTGAAGCCAGCCACTTTCATGAACAAGAGCGGCCTCGCCGTGGCCGCTGCCTTGCGCTACTACAAGATCGAGCCGGAAGAATGCCTGGTCGCGCACGATGACCTGGATCTGCCCGCCGGCACCGTGCGCCTGAAGTTCGATGGCGGCCATGGCGGCCAGAACGGCCTGCGCGACATCATGGCGCATCTGGGTCACGGCAAATTCCATCGGCTGCGCTTGGGAATCGGGCACCCAGGCCACAAGGATCAAGTCACGCCGTGGGTGCTGGGCCGCCCTTCCGCCAAGGACGAAGACGCCATGCTCGACGGTGTCGCGCGCTCACTGAACGTGCTGCCGCTGGCGGTTGACGGGCAGTTCGACAAAGCGATGCAGCAGTTGCACACGCCGGCAAAAGCCTGAGTGGCTGATCGGCCGTTTATCTTTTTCGTTTTTCTCTTTATCCGGATCAAGCAATCATGGGCATCAAATGCGGCATCGTCGGCCTTCCCAACGTCGGCAAATCCACCTTGTTCAATGCGCTGACCAAGGCGGGCATTGCCGCGGCCAACTTCCCGTTCTGCACGATCGAGCCGAACGTGGGTGTGGTGCCGGTGCCCGACCTGCGCCTCAATGAGCTGGCCGGCATCGTCAAGCCGCAAAAAGTGGTGCCGACCGCGGTGGAGTTCGTCGACATCGCCGGCCTGGTGGCTGGCGCGTCGAAGGGCGAGGGCCTGGGTAACAAGTTCCTCTCACATATCCGCGAGGTGGATGCGATCGCGCATGTGGTGCGCTGCTTCGAGCACACCGACATCGTGCACGTAGCCGGCAAGGTCGATCCCATCGCCGACATCGAAACCATCGATACCGAATTGGCGCTGGCGGACCTGGATTCGGTCGAAAAGGCGCTCAATCGCGCCGAACGCGCCGCCAAGGCCAACGACAAGGAAGCGCTGGCCAAGAAGCCGGTATTGCAAAAGCTGGCCGCCGCACTCAATGAAGGCAAGTCGGCGCGCAGCATCGGCCTGGACGACGAAGAAAAAGCGCTGGTGCGCGACCTGTTCCTGCTCACCCTGAAGCCGCTGATGTATATCGCCAACGTGCGCGAGGATGGTTTCGAAAACAATCCGCACCTCGATGCCGTGCGTCAGCGTGCGGCTGGTGAGGGCGCCGAAGTGGTGCCGGTTTGCGCCGCGATCGAAGAAGAGCTGGCCCAGCTCGACGACGCCGACCGCGATGAATTCCTCAAAGACCTTGGCCTGGAAGAGCCCGGCCTCAATCGCGTCATCCGCGCCGGCTACAAGCTGCTCAACCTGCAGACCTACTTCACCGCCGGCGTCAAAGAAGTGCGCGCCTGGACCGTCAAGCGCGGCGCCACCGCACCGCAGGCGGCCGGCGTGATCCACACCGATTTCGAGCGCGGTTTCATCCGCGTCGAAACGGTGTCCTACGACGATTTCATCCAGTACAAAGGCGAAGCCGGCGCCGCCGCGGCCGGCAGGCTGCGCAAGGAAGGCAAGGAATACATCGTCAAGGATGGCGATGTGCTGCATTTCTTGTTCAACGTCTGATCGGGTTCGTCATTCATGCAATAAGGGCGAAGTCATGCGGCTTCGTTCTGCCCGTCCGCGCGGCTCGGTAGAATCGAGCCATGTCCGCAGGATCTCCCGATCACTTGCATATACGGCTCGCGCATTCTGATGACGCGCGAGCCATCGGCGTACTAAGTCGCCGCGTGGTGCGGCAATGGATACTGCCGGATCAGCCGCGCAAGGCAGGGCAGGAACTGCTCATGCGACTCACGGCCAAGGCGATTCGGCAGAAGGTCATGGAGGGCCAGCGGTTTCATCTGGCTTTTCTGGGTGAGGTGCTGGTGGGGATCGCGAGCATGCGTGATGACCGTCATCTCGTGCATTTTTTCGTGACCACGCGCTATCAAGGACGGGGCATCGCCCGGCGTCTTTGGCAACGAGCTTGTCGGGATGCCATGCGTCGCGCGGGTACCCGCCGCTTCACCCTCAACGCCACGCGTTGCGCGGTGCCCGTCTACCTTCGCCTGGGATTTCGCGCGGATGGCCCGGAGCGGCCTTCGCCCAGCGGTGTACTCAGCACGCCGATGAGCTTGCGACTGCCGTCGAAGGTCGCCAAGCGGGCATAATGCCGCTTTCACGTTTGGCGTACCTGTCGGAGACTGCATGTCAGGCCAGCAACACGAAGTGACCTTCCGTTTCCTCGCCCAGCCCACCGACGTCAACTTCGGCGGCAAGGTGCATGGCGGCATGGTAATGAAATGGATCGACCAGGCAGGCTACGCCTGCGCCGTGGGCTGGAGTGGGGCATATTGCGTGACGGCGGCGGTCAGCGGCATCCAGTTCGTCAAGCCGATCCTGATTGGCGACCTGGTCAGCGTGCGTGCCAAGTTGATCTACACCGGTACTTCCAGCATGCAGATGGCGGTGGATGTGCTGGCCCGCGATCTGCGCAGCGGCGAAGAGCGCCTGGCTACCAGTTGCGTGATGGTATTCGTGGCCTTGGACAAGCCCGATGGCAAGCCCACCCCGGTGCCGCAATGGACGCCGCGCGACGACAACGAGCGCCGTTTGCAGGAGCAGGCGCGGCATTTGCTGGAGATTTCCAAGAGCATGGCGCAGTTGGTGGATACGCGCGGCGCGGGAAACGACTGAAACAGCATTTGAGCTGGTGCGGGAAGGTGCGGAAAACCGGCCGTTTCGCTCGCCAAGGTGTTGACACATCAGGCCCCGATCCACACAATAGCCGTTCTTTGTTGGAGGGATACCCAAGCGGCCAACGGGGGCAGACTGTAAATCTGCTGGCTTACGCCTTCGGTGGTTCGAATCCACCTCCCTCCACCAGTCGATTTTGCGGGTAGCCGCAATGGGCTGGAAGGCAGATCGCAAAAGCGCTTGTCTGCGTTGATGCGATTCGATAGGCGAGTTCCGCATAGGGCGGGAGTAGTTCAATGGTAGAACCTCAGCCTTCCAAGCTGATGGTGCGGGTTCGATTCCCGTCTCCCGCTCCATTGATCTCGTCATTCAAGTTTTTTCGTGCTCATGTAGCTCAGTCGGTAGAGCACTTCCTTGGTAAGGAAGAGGTCGCTGGTTCGATTCCAGTCATGAGCACCACGCATTGCTGGCTGCAAGCGGTATCGCCTGATAGCCCGGTTAGATTTCCTTATCACTCAGACTCCATTGGGATGTAGCGCTCATGGCAAAGGGTAAATTCGAACGCACCAAGCCGCACGTGAACGTGGGCACGATCGGTCACGTGGACCACGGCAAGACGACGCTGACGGCGGCGCTGACGAAGGTCGGTGCGGATCGTTTCGGTGGT
>Ga0209759_1000307_pt1 | contig 66493 bp, 54 predicted proteins | sample AraplaCL_Col_mMS_FD_184261 | JGI IMG/M metagenome (GOLD analysis project Ga0209759, IMG submission 184261) | Arabidopsis root microbial communities from the University of North Carolina, USA - plate scrape CL_Col_mMS (SPAdes) (version 2) | ecosystem: Host-associated > Plants > Roots >...
GTGTCCAGGAAGGCGTTTCCTATTCGCAGTTCATGGACGACGCGAAGAACGGCAAAGTCAAGAACGTCATTGTCCAGGGGCGGAACCTCACGGTCACTCCAGCAGACGGCCAGAAGTACCAGATCGTATCGCCCGGCGACATCTGGATGGTCGGCGATCTGATGAAGTATGGCGTTCAGGTGAGCGGCAAGGCTGACGACGAACCCAATGCGCTGGTTTCCGCGCTGTATTACCTCGGGCCGACGATCCTGATCATCGGTTTCTGGTTCTATATGATGCGACAGATGCAAGGGGGCGGGAAAGGCGGCGCCTTCTCGTTCGGCAAGTCGCGTGCGCGTCTGATCGACGAAAACAACAACGCAATCAATTTCACCGACGTCGCCGGCTGCGACGAAGCGAAGGAAGAAGTCTCCGAACTGGTCGACTTCCTGCGCGATCCGCAGAAATTCCAGAAGCTGGGCGGCCGTATTCCGCGCGGCGTGTTGCTCGTCGGCCCGCCGGGAACCGGTAAGACGCTGCTCGCGCGCGCCATTGCGGGCGAAGCGAAGGTGCCGTTCTTCAGCATCTCGGGTTCGGACTTCGTCGAAATGTTCGTCGGCGTGGGCGCGGCGCGCGTGCGCGACATGTTCGAGCAGGCCAAGAAGCACGCGCCATGCATCGTGTTTATCGACGAAATCGACGCGGTCGGCCGTCATCGCGGCGCCGGCATGGGCGGCGGCAACGACGAGCGCGAGCAGACGCTGAATCAGATGCTCGTCGAAATGGACGGTTTCGAGGCGAACTCCGGCGTCATCGTGATTGCTGCCACGAACCGCTCCGACGTGCTCGACAAGGCTCTGCTGCGTCCGGGCCGTTTCGACCGCCAGGTGTATGTCGGTCTGCCGGACATCCGCGGCCGCGAGCACATCATGAAAGTTCACCTGCGCAAGGTGCCGATCTCGAACGACGTCGACGCGGCGGTCATCGCGCGCGGCACGCCGGGCTTCTCGGGCGCCGATCTGGCGAACCTCGTGAACGAAGCGGCGCTGTTCGCGGCGCGCCGCGGCAAGCGCATTGTTGAAATGACCGACTTCGAAGACGCGAAGGACAAGATCTTCATGGGTCCGGAGCGCAAGTCGGCGGTGATCCGCGAAGAGTCGAAGCGCGCCACCGCATACCACGAGTCCGGCCATGCCGTGATTGCGAAGCTGCTGCCGAAGGCGGATCCGGTGCACAAGGTCACGATCATTCCGCGTGGTCGCGCGCTGGGCGTTACGTGGCAGTTGCCGGAGCACGACAACGAGACGTACTCGAAAGACTATCTGCTCGACCGTCTCGCGATTCTGTTCGGCGGCCGCGTCGCGGAAGAGCTGTTCCTGAACCTGATCAGCACGGGCGCGTCGGACGACTTCAACAAGGCCACGCAAACCGCGCGCGCCATGGTGGCCCGCTTCGGCATGACGGACGCGTTGGGACCGATGGTCTACGTGGACGACGAAAACGACGCCACGCCGTTCGGCCGCGGCTTCACGCGCACCATTTCGGAAGCGACGCAGCAGAAGGTCGACGCGGAAATCCGCCGCGTGCTCGACGAGCAATACAACCTCGCCAAGCGCCTGCTGGAAGAAAACCGCGACAAGGTCGAAGCCATGACCGCCGCGCTGATGGAGTGGGAGACGATCGATTCCGATCAGATCAACGACATCATGGCCGGACGTCCGCCGCGCTCGCCGAAGAGCTCGCCGCCGTCGGCCAGCGACGCGTCGTCGGGCGGCAGCCCCGGCACCGAGGTCAAGCCGGGCAGCGCGACGGCGCCGGCCTGATCGGCTGTCAGTAGAAAGTGCGGGCCGGTGTGTTTCCACACCGGCCCGTTTTGCATTTATCCGCATTCATTTAACGCAACGCTACGTGCCCACACCCGCTTTCTCTCCGCCTTCCCTTCCCGAGCCGCTGCAGTGCGGCCGATTCAAGCTGAGCTTCGAACGCCCGTTGGTCATGGGCATCCTGAACGTCACGCCCGATTCTTTCTCCGACGGCGGCCAGCACGCGATGCGCGGCGATGCGCTGCGCCACGCCGAGCGCATGATGCTCGAAGGCGCGGACATGATCGACATCGGCGGCGAATCGACGCGCCCCGGCGCCCCGCCGGTCCCGCTCGACGAAGAACTCGAACGCGTGATCCCGCTTATCGAGCAACTGCACGGCGCCAACGTGCCGCTTTCCGTCGATACCTACAAGCCCGAAGTGATGCGGCGCGCATTGAGCGCCGGCGCCGACCTGATCAACGATATCTGGGGCTTTCGCATGCCCGGCGCCGTCGAAGCCGTGCGCGAGAGCAACTGCGGCCTGTGCGTGATGCATATGCTGGGCGAGCCGCAAACCATGCAGCTGGGCGAGCCGGTTTATGGCGACGTCGTCGGCGAAGTCAGTCAGTTTCTGGAAGAGCGGGTGGCGGTGCTCAGGCAGGCCGGCATTGCGCGCGAGCGGATTAGCGTCGACCCGGGCTTTGGCTTCGGCAAGGCGGTGGTCGAGCATAACTACGCGCTGCTCGCACGTCTCGCGGACACCGCGCCGCGCGCCGAGCCGCCGTACCCCGTTCTCGCCGGCATGTCGCGCAAATCCATGATCGGCGCGGTCACCGGCCGCCCGGCGCCGGAACGCGTGGCGGGCAGCGTGGCGGCAGCGGTTCTGGCAGCCGAACGCGGCGCAGCCATCGTGCGCGTGCACGACGTCGCGCAAACCGTAGACGCATTGAAAGTATGGGCAGCCCTGCGCGACGCGGCGAATCACGCCGGCCGGCGCGGCTGAGCCCCAAGCAAGGAGGAACACACAAGATGGCACGTCGTTATTTCGGCACGGACGGAATTCGGGGCAAAGTCGGCGAAGGCCCCATTACGCCGGAGTTTGTGCTGCGGCTCGGCTATGCGGCAGGCAAGGTGCTGGTCGGCGCGGACCGTTGGGCGCGCACGGGCACGCGGCCCACGGTGCTGATCGGCAAGGACACGCGGGTGTCGGGCTATATGCTCGAAGCGGCGCTCGAATCGGGCTTTTCGGCCGCCGGCGTCGACGTGATGCTGGCCGGTCCGATGCCCACGCCCGGCATTGCTTATCTGACGCGCGCGTTGCGGCTCGCGGCCGGCGTGGTGATCAGCGCGTCGCACAATCCGTATTACGACAACGGCATCAAGTTTTTCTCCGCCGACGGCAACAAGCTGCCCGACGAGGTCGAATCGCAGATCGAAGAACAGCTGGAGCTGCCGCTCGCCTGCGCGGCGTCGGAGCAGCTCGGCAAGGCTCGGCGTCTGGATGACGCCGCCGGCCGCTACATCGAGTTCTGCAAGAGCACCTTTCCGGCGGCGTTCGATCTGCGCGGGCTGAAGCTGGTGGTCGACTGCGCGCACGGTGCCGCGTACGACGTCGCGCCGCACGTCTTTCACGAGCTGGGCGCGGAGGTGATTCCGATCGGCGTCGCGCCGAACGGCTTCAATATCAACGACGGCGTCGGTGCCACGGCGCCGGACGCGCTCGTGCGGGCGGTGCGCGCGAACCACGCGGACCTCGGCATTGCGCTCGACGGCGACGCCGACCGTCTGCAGGTCGTCGACGCAGCGGGGCGCCTCTATAACGGCGACGAGCTGCTGTACGTGCTGGTCAAGGACCGCATCGCGACGGACGGCAAGGTGGAAGGCGCGGTCGGCACCCTGATGACCAATATGGCCGTCGAAGTCGCGCTGCAGGCGGCCGGCGTGAAATTCGTGCGCGCGGCCGTGGGTGACCGCTATGTGCTCGAACAGCTGCGCGAGCACGGCTGGCAGCTCGGCGCGGAAGGCTCCGGCCATATTCTGTCGCTGGATCGCCATTCCACGGGAGACGGCATTGTCTCGGCGCTGCTCGTGCTCGCCGCCATGAAGCGCAGCGACCGGACGCTCGCCGAACTGCTCGACGGCGTCACGCTGTTCCCGCAGAAGCTGATCAACGTGCGCATGAAGCCGGACGCCGACTGGAAAAGCAGCGACACGATCCGTCGCGCAATCACCGGCGCCGAAGACGCGCTCGATGGCCGCGGGCGCGTGCTGATTCGCGCTTCGGGCACGGAGCCGGTGCTGCGCGTGATGGTTGAAGCGGAACACGTCGACGACGCAGTCCGTCATGCGGAATCGATCGCGGCGGCCGTGCAGCAGGCAACGGCTTAAGCGGACATTTATTTACACGCATGGACGGAGCAGATCGCCGGGCGCTCCGTCCTTCCTGCAGCACGCCGCGCGTCATCAGCATACGAACCTTGCCACGCCGCACGCGAAGGCCGCGCCGCGCGCTCGCAAACGTTCGCGCCCCATCTTTTTCGCCTAATCTGTACAGGCATCGGTCACGCGCCGCCAAACCGCTGACTTTTCCGCTGCAACGCCTTTCACGTTAGTAAACGCACTGTCACATGCGTTTCACGGTTAGTCACGTTACTGTCACAAAGAGACCCTAAGCTTCGCGGTGTTCGTGTTTCATACCGCTCACACCTTGGAGGTTTCGATGAAATTGATGCAAACCGTGTTCGCTGGCGTCGCTGGCGCGTTCTTCGCGATGGCAGCACAGGCAGCCGACATCACCGGCGCGGGCAGCACCTTCGCAGCACCGATCTACACGAAGTGGGCCGACGCTTATCAGAAGTCGGGCGGCGGCAAGGTGAACTACCAGGGCATTGGCTCGTCGGGCGGTATCAAGCAGATCATCGCGAAGACGGTCGATTTCGCCGGCTCGGACGCGCCGCTCAAGGACGACGAACTCGCGAAGGACGGCCTGTTCCAGTTCCCGACGGTGGTCGGCGGCGTGGTGCCGGTCGTCAACGTGCCGGGCGTGAAGCCGGCTGAGCTGGTCCTGTCGGGCGAAGTGCTGGGCGACATCTATCTGGGCAAGATCAAGAAGTGGAACGATCCGGCGATCGTCGCGCTGAATCCGAAGATCAAGCTGCCGGACACCGACATCGCCGTGGTGCGCCGCGCCGACGGTTCGGGCACGAGCTTCATCTGGACGAATTACCTGTCGAAGGTCAACACCGAGTGGAAGTCGAAGGTCGGTGAAGGTTCGACGGTCAACTGGCCGACCGGCACGGGCGGCAAGGGCAACGACGGCGTCGCCGCCTTCGTGCAACGTCTGCCGGGCGCAATCGGCTATGTGGAATGGGCGTACGCGAAGCAGAACCACATGACCTACGTCGCGCTGAAGAATTCGACGGGCACGGTCGTCGAGCCGAAGACGGATACGTTCAAGGCAGCGGCAGCAGGCGCGGACTGGTCGAAGTCGTTCTACCAGATCCTGACGAACGAGCCGGGCAAGAACGCATGGCCGATTGTCGGCGCAACGTTCGTGCTGCTGCATACGACGCAGGAAAAGGCGCCGCAAGGCAGCGAAACGCTGAAGTTCTTCGACTGGGCGTTCAAGAACGGCACGCAAGCTGCAAACGATCTGGACTACATCTCGCTGCCGGATTCCGTCGTGTCGGAAATCAAGACGCAGTGGAAGTCGAAGGTGAAGGACGCGTCGGGCAAGCCGCTCGCCGAGTAAGCGTGGCCGCAGCGGTCATCCGCCACGGCTTCATGTAACACATTGGCCGTCCTCGTGTGAGGACGGCCAATGGCATTGACCGGCGCCGCTTTTACCGGCGGATTTCTGCCCGCGGAAGCGGCGCCCGGATCGTAGCGCACACATGCATGACCCGCCGCGCGACATACGTCGCATGGCAACTGGAAAAGGTCCATCAGGCTCTTATGTCCGATATCCAATTAGCGTCCGGCGCACCGAGGGCGACTCCGCCCGGCGGCGCGTCGCAGCAGAAGGCGCCCAGCCGCGCCGGCGACGTGATCTTCGGCGGCCTTGCGCGCCTCGCCGCCATCGTGACGCTGATGCTGCTCGGCGGCATCATCGTTTCGCTGATCATCGCTTCCATGCCGTCGATCAGGCAGTTCGGCCTCGGCTTCCTGTGGAGCGCGCAATGGGATCCGCCCAGCAAGCAGTTCGGCGCGCTGGTGCCGATCTACGGCACGATCGCCACGTCCATCATTGCACTCATCATCGCGGTGCCCGTCAGCTTCGGCATCGCGCTCTTTCTCACAGAACTCTCGCCCGCGTGGCTGCGCCGGCCGCTCGGCATCGCGATCGAACTGCTGGCCGCGATTCCGTCGATCGTGTACGGCATGTGGGGCCTGCTCGTGTTTGCCCCGATCTTCGCGACGTGGTTCGAGAAGCCGCTCGGCGCGGTGCTCGGCGGCATTCCGGTCGTCGGCGCGCTGTTCCAGGGCGCGCCCATCGGCATCGGCATTCTGTGCGCCGGCGTGATTCTCGCCATCATGATCATTCCGTACATCGCGTCGGTGATGCGCGACGTTTTCGAAGTCACGCCCGTACTGCTGAAGGAATCGGCCTACGGCATCGGCTGCACGACGTGGGAAGTGATGTGGAAGATCGTGCTGCCCTTCACGAAGAGCGGCGTGATCGGCGGCGTGATGCTCGGCCTCGGCCGCGCGCTCGGCGAAACCATGGCCGTCACCTTCGTGATCGGCAATACGAACCTGCTCGACAACGTGTCGCTCTTTTCGCCGGGCAACAGCATCACATCGGCGCTCGCCAATGAATTCGCCGAAGCCGACCCGGGCCTGCATACGTCGGCGCTGATGGAACTCGGCCTGATTCTCTTTGTAATCACATTCATCGTGCTGGCGATTTCGAAGATCATGCTGCTTCGTCTCGAGAAAGGGGAGGGCGCGAAATGAGCCAGCCCACCTTGAACATGCCGGGCTCGAGCGACGCCGCCGCGCTCGAGAAAATGCGCGAGCGTCTGCAAGGGCGCCGGCGCATGCAGAACGCGATCGCACTGACGCTGTCGCTTGCGGCGATGGGTTTCGGTCTCCTGTGGCTGATCTGGATTCTGTACACGACGCTGCGCCTCGGCGTCGGCGGATTGTCCATCGAACTGTTCACGCAGTCCACGCCGCCGCCGAACACCGACGGCGGCGGTCTCGCCAACGCGATTGTCGGCAGCCTGCTGCTGGTTGTGCTCGCAACCTTCGTCGGCACGCCGATCGGCATTCTCGCGGGCGTCTATCTTGCCGAGTACGGGCAAAAGCGCTGGCTCGCGAGCGTCACGCGCTTCATCAACGACATTCTGCTGTCGGCGCCGTCCATCGTCGTCGGTCTCTTCGTCTACGCGCTGGTCGTCGCGAAGATGGGTCACTTCAGCGGCTGGGCCGGCGTGTTCGCGCTTGCGCTGCTGCAGATTCCGATCGTGATCCGCACGACCGAAAATATGCTGAAGCTCGTGCCCAACGCCTTGCGTGAAGCGGCGTTCGCGCTCGGCACACCGAAGTGGAAGATGGTGCTGTCGATCACGCTGAAGGCTTCCGTGGCCGGCATCGTCACCGGTGTGCTGCTGGCGGTGGCCCGCATCGCCGGCGAGACCGCGCCGCTGCTTTTCACCGCGTTGTCGAACCAGTTCTTTTCGGCGGATCTCGGCCAGCCGGTCGCCAATCTGCCCGTCACGATCTACAAGTTTGCGATGAGTCCGTTCGCGCAATGGCAATCGCTCGCGTGGGCCGGCGTCTTCCTGATCACGCTCGCGGTGCTGGGACTGAACATCCTCGCGCGCACGATCTTTTCGAACAAGTAAGGGCGGAGTGTAATCCGATGAACATGGCAGAAACTCAACTCAATCCGATCTCGCGTCCCACTGCGCCCGCCGGTTTCGATCCCGCCCAAGGCGGCCAGGAGCCCTCGCCGTCGCGCCCGAAGATCGAGGTCAACGACCTGAACTTCTTCTACGGCAAGTATCACGCGCTGAAGAACATCAACCTGCAGATTCCCGAAGGCAAGGTGACGGCGTTCATCGGCCCGTCGGGCTGCGGTAAGTCGACGTTGCTGCGTACGTTCAACAAGATGTATGCGCTCTATCCGGAGCAACGCGCCGAAGGCGAGATCCTGATGGACGGCGAAAACCTGCTGACCTCGAAGCGCGATATTTCGCTGCTGCGCGCGCGCATCGGCATGGTGTTTCAGAAGCCGACGCCGTTTCCGATGTCCATCTACGACAACATCGCGTTCGGCGTGAAAATGTTCGAGTCGCTGCCGCGCTCGGAAATGGACGACCGCGTCGAGTGGGCCCTGACCAAGGCGGCGCTGTGGAACGAGGTGAAGGACAAGCTCGGCCAGAGCGGCTATGGCCTGTCGGGCGGCCAGCAGCAGCGTTTGTGCATTGCACGCGGCATCGCGATCCGTCCTGAAGTGCTGCTGCTCGACGAACCGTGCTCGGCGCTCGACCCCATTTCGACGGGTCGCATCGAAGAACTGATCGCTGAATTGAAGAGCGATTACACGGTTGTGATCGTCACGCACAACATGCAACAGGCGGCCCGCTGTTCGGACTACACTGCCTATATGTACCTTGGCGAGCTGATCGAGTTCGGCGACACCGAAAAGATCTTCATCAAGCCGGTCCGCAAGGAAACGGAAGACTACATTACTGGCCGCTTCGGCTAAGCGCCGGGCAACCCAACGGAGTACGACATGTCCGACAAACACCTCTCCAGCCAGTTCGACGCCGACCTGAATCTGGTTTCCTCGAAGGTGCTCGAAATGGGCGGCCTCGTCGAATCGCAGATCGTCAAAGCCATGCAGGCGCTCAACGAATTCGATCTCGAGATCGCCGAGCAGGTTATCGCCGCCGAAGATCGCCTGAACACGATGGAAGTGGAAATCGACGAGGAGTGCAGCAACATCATCGCGCGCCGTCAGCCGGCCGCGCGCGACCTGCGCCTGTTGATTGCGATTTCGAAGACCATTACCAATCTCGAGCGAGCCGGCGACGAAGCCGAGAAAATCGCCAAGCGCACGAAGCGTCTCATGGAAGACGGCGCGTCGCGCACCATCAATATCGCCGAGATCAAATTGTCGGGCGAAATGGCGGTGTCGATCCTGCGCCGTGCGCTCGACGCATTCGCGCGCCTCGACACGGTCGCCGCCGCGCAGATCGTGCGCGACGACAAGGCGATCGACGAGGAATTCCGCGCGTTCGTGCGCAAGCTGATTTCGTACATGACGGAAGATCCGCGCTCCATTTCCGTGGGACTCGACTTCCTGTTCATCGCAAAGGCGATCGAACGGATCGGCGACCACGCGAAGAACATCGCCGAATTCATCATTTACATCGTGAAGGGCACGGACGTGCGGCACAAGTCGCGCGACGCGCTCGAACGCGAAGCGCTCAGTTAATCCAGAGATAAGGACCAGAGGTGCCGATGCCCAGCAGCATTCTCGTCATTGAAGATGAGCCCGCTATTTCCGAACTGATTTCGGTCAATCTTCAACACGCCGGACACTGCCCGATTCGCGCGTACAACGCGGAACAGGCGCAGAACCTGATCAGCGACGTATTGCCTGACCTCGTCCTGCTCGACTGGATGCTGCCGGGCAAGTCGGGCATTGCGTTCGCGCGCGACCTGCGCAACAACGAACGCACGAAGCACATCCCGATCATCATGCTGACCGCGCGCGGCGACGAGCAGGACAAGGTGCTCGGCCTCGAAATCGGCGCGGACGACTACGTGACCAAGCCGTTTTCGCCGAAAGAGCTGATGGCGCGCATCAAGGCGGTGCTGCGCCGCCGCGCGCCGCAACTCACCGAAGACGTGGTCGCGATCAACGGGCTCAAGCTCGACCCGGCTACGCATCGGGTGGCCGCGCACGCCGAAGGCAGCGAGATCAAGCTGGACCTCGGTCCGACCGAATTCCGTCTATTGCACTTTTTCATGACGCACCCCGAGCGCGTGCACAGCCGCACGCAATTGCTCGATCAGGTGTGGGGCGACCATGTGTTCGTCGAAGAGCGCACGGTGGACGTGCATATCAAGCGTCTGCGCGCGGCACTCAAGCCGGCGGGTTGCGATGCTATGATCGAGACGGTCCGCGGCAGCGGCTACCGTCTGGCCAAGAGCGCTTGACCTCTCGCCGCGGCGCGCACGCCGTTCTCTTCGATCGTTTAGACCATGAACATCATCTGGGCGCGCTCCATCGTTTCGATCGTGCTGCTCGCCATACTGTGCGTGGTGGTCGGCGCATTCGTGAACGTGAAGGCAGCATTGATCCTCGCGGTCGTCATGCTGCTCGTGCAGAGCCTCGTCGGCACCTTCCATAAAGAGCGTTTGTGGCGTTTGCTCGACGCGCCGGTCTACGGCGAGGTGCCGAGTGCGCCCGGCATCTGGGGCGAAATCTACTACCGTCTGCACAAGCTCGCGAAGCGCTGGCATGCGCAGGTGCGCCAGGTCGAGCAGCAGCACTCGCGCTTCATCCAGGCGATTCAGGCCTCGCCGAATGGGGTGGCCATGCTCGACGATCATGACCAGATCGAGTGGTGCAATGCCATCTCCGAAGTGCATTTCGGCCTCGACGCGAAGCGCGATCTGCGTCAGCACATCACGCATCTGGTGCGTCAGCCGGACTTCGTGCGGTACCTGAATTCGCACCAGTACGAAGAAATGCTGATCATGCGCGGCATGGGCGAGAAGCGGCAAAACGTGCTCTCCGTGCAGGTGTTCCCTTATGGCGAGAACCGCAAGCTGGTGCTGTCGCAAGACATTACGGAGCTGGAACGCACGGATGCGATGCGCCGCGATTTCGTCGCCAACGTGTCGCACGAACTGAAAACGCCGCTCACGGTGCTGTCGGGTTTTCTCGAGACGATGCGCGAATTGCCGCTCGCGGAAGCCGAGCGCACGCGCTATCTCGACCTGATGGAGCAGCAGGCGTCGCGCATGCGGCACATCGTCAACGATCTACTGGTGCTTGCCAAACTGGAGGGCGACAACAAGCCGCCGAGCGATCAGATGATCGACATGCGCGCGGTGTTGCGCCATCTGCGCGACGACGCGGAAAGCCTGTCGAGCGACCACCACACCATCACCTTCGAAGCCGACGAAGGCCTGACCGTCACGGGCGTCGAAACCGAGATTCTGAGCGCGTTCGGCAATCTCGTGACCAACGCGATCCGCTATACGCCTGACGGCGGTACGATCAAGGTGAGCTGGCTCACGCAGGGCGGTGCGGCGGTCTTCTCGGTGACCGACAGCGGCCTCGGCATTCCGGCCGCGGACATTCCGCGTCTGACCGAGCGCTTTTATCGCGTGGACCGCAGCCGCTCGCGCGATACGGGAGGTACCGGTCTCGGACTCGCGATCGTCAAGCACGTGCTGCAACGGCATGATGCGCAGCTCGACGTCAAAAGCGAAGAAGGGCGGGGCAGTACGTTTTCCGTCAGATTTCCGCTGTATCGCACGGCGCGGCGGCAGCCGGCGCATGCATGACAGCTGACGGTCGGAGAAAAAAAGCCCGCTGAGCAGCGGGCTTTTTTCTCGTGGCCGCGCGAGGCGCGTCGTAAGACTTCAGCGCTCGTTGAGGCGAGCACCCCGATTCACGAACAGAACTTCGCGAGCAGGCTCATCTGCGCGTTGCGCGAGGACTTGCCGGGCCGGCGTCGACGGTAATGGCCGTCGCTTTGCATGAGCCACGCCGATTGATTGTCGCCGAGAAATGCCGAGAGACCTTCGGCGATCACGCGGCGCTTGAGCCGCCGATTGTTGACCGGAAACGCGACTTCGACGCGGCGGAAGAAGTTGCGATCCATCCAGTCCGCGCTCGACAGATACACCTGCTCGCGACCGTCGTCGTAGAAATAATAAATGCGATGATGCTCGAGAAAGCGCCCGACAATCGAGCGCACCGTGATGTTCTCCGAGAGACCCGGTACGCCGGGCTGCAGCGAACATACGCCGCGCACGATCAGGTCGATTTTCACGCCAGCCTGCGACGCTTCGTACAACTCCGCAATCACCGTGGGTTCGAGCAGCGCGTTCATCTTCGCGACAATGCGCGCCTTCTTGCCCGCGCGCGCATGGTCGGCTTCGGCGCGGATGGCTTCCACCAGCTTCGGATGCAGCGTGAAGGGCGACTGCCACAGCTCGTGCAGCTTCAGTTCGCCGCCAATGCCGGTAAGCTGCTGGAACACGTGATGCACGTCTTCGCAGATTTTCGGATCGGCGGTCATCAGACCGAAGTCGCTGTAAAGACGTGCGGTGCGCGGATGATAATTGCCGGTGCCGAGGTGTGCGTAGCGCTTAAGCGTCGTCTTGCCGCCCACCGTTGCGCGTCGCACGATCAACATCATTTTGGCGTGACACTTGTGGCCGACCACGCCGTACACGACGTGCGCGCCGACCGCTTCCAGCTGCGACGCCCAGTTGATGTTGGTTTCTTCGTCGAAGCGCGCGAGCAGTTCGACCACCACCGTCACTTCCTTGCCGTTGCGCGCGGCCTGCATCAGCGCATCCATGAGCGGCGAGTCGGTGCCCGTGCGGTAGATAGTCTGCTTGATCGCGACCACATTCGGGTCCTTGGCCGCTTGGAGCAGCAACTCGAGCACCGGCTGAAAGCTTTCGTACGGATGATGCAGCAGCACGTCGCCCTGATCGATCACGTCGAACATGCTGGCGGCGTTGGCGATCGGCGCGGGAATGGCGGGAATGTGCGGCACGAACTTCAGGTCCGGCCGATCCACCATTTCCGGCAACTGCATGAGACGCACGAGATTCACAGGACCATTCGCGTAATAGCAGTCCTTGTTGCTGAGGCTGCTTTCGTCGAGCAGGCGCCGCACGACATGCGCGGGCGTTTCCGCCGATACTTCGAGCCGCACCGCGTTGCCCAGATGCCGCGCCGGCAGTTCGCCCTGCAACGCGACGCGCAGGTTGGTGATTTCGTCTTCGTCGACGAAGAGCTCGCTATTGCGCGTAATGCGGAACTGGTTGCAGCTGCGCACGACGAGATTGGGGAACAGCTCGCCGACAAAGCGTTGCAACAGCGAGCTCAGCAGCACGAAGCCATGCGGATAGCCCGATAGTTCCTGCGGCATGCGCACGAGCCGCGGTAGCGCGCGCGGTGCCTGCACGATGCCCATCATCGCCTGGCGGCCGAAGGCGTCCTTGCCTTCCAGTTCGACGACGAAGTTCAGGCTCTTGTTGAGCACGCGCGGAAACGGATGCGCCGGGTCGAGGCCGATCGGCGTCAACACGGGCAGCAGTTCGTCGAAGAAATAATTGCGCGCCCATTCGGTCTGCGCTTCGCTCCATGCTTCCGTGCCGTGAAAATAGATGCCTTCTGCCTCGAGCGCGGGAAGCACGGTGTCGTGCAGCATGGTGTACTGCCGATGCACGAGCTTTTGCGCACGCTCGACCACGAGGTCGTACACGTGCTGCAGCGACATGCCGTCAGGCGACAGCGCGCCGGGATTGTCGCGCATCTGCTCCTGCAGACCGGCCATGCGGACTTCGAAGAATTCGTCGAGGTTGCTGCTGGTGATGCAGATGAAACGCAGGCGTTCGAGCAAAGGGACGGCGGGGTCGGCAGCCTGCGCCAACACACGCTCGTTGAAACCCAGAATGCCCAGCTCGCGATTCAATAAGGGGTAGCGGATGGACATCGGCAGCGAGAATGGAATTTCGGATATAGGGGCGGAAAGACGCTCGGAAATTCTCACAATATGATGACATTGTTATGACATTCTCAATGTTATAAATTCTACGCTGTGTTCCTCGCCTGTCGTCAAGATGACGCAGTTCGTATGGGAGCATGGGGCACCCCCATCTCCGCGAGGTGACATCGTGAGCTCCGGTACGCTTAGAATGGCGTCTTTGAACAGCGCGGCCGGTCGCAAGGCGCCGGGAACCTCGGGCGGAGGTTCCGCCTTGCTCGCATCCACCGCTGCCGCGCTCGCGCGCATGGAGTCCGCATACCCGATGGTCAATACCCCACAACTCCTTGCTGCCGTCGATCTCGGTTCGAACAGCTTCCGGCTGATCGTCGGCCGGGTCGAGGAAACCGACGCCGGCAGCCAGATCTATCAGGTCGATGCGTTGCGCGAGCCGGTGCGGCTCGCCGCGGGTCTGTCGCGTGACAAGATGCTCGACCGGGCGTCGCAGGTGCGCGGCTGGGACGCCTTGAAGCGCTTCGGCGAGCGCCTGCGCGACTTTCATCCCGACCATGTGCGCGCGGTTGCGACCAACACGCTGCGCATCGCAAAGAATGCCGGCGAATTCCTCGGTGAAGCGCAAGCGGCGCTCGGCTTTCCGATCGAAGTGATTGCGGGCCGCGAGGAAGCGCGGCTCATCTACGCGGGCGCCGCGCATTCGGTGCCGGCGAGTCCCGGCAAGCGGCTCGTGGTGGACATCGGCGGCGGTTCGACGGAGTTCATCATCGGCTCGCATTACACGCCGATCAAGATGGAGAGCCTGTATATCGGCTGCGTGAGCCATAGCCGGGCATTTTTCCCCGCAGGCAACGTCGACGAATACACGATGCGTCAGGCCGAACTGGCCGCGGGCCGCGAAATCCAGATCATTTCGTCGGAATACAAAAAGACGGGCTGGGAGCAGGCCATCGGTTCGTCCGGCACGGCGCGCGCGCTCGCCGAACTCGTCGAGGCGAACGGCTTTAACGACCCCGGCGTTACGCACGGCATTTCGCGCGGCGGCCTCGAGCGCCTGAAACGCGCGTTGATCAAGGCGGAAAACGTCAATCGGCTGAAGCTCGTTGCGCTGAAGGCGGACCGCATTCCCGTCCTGGCCGGGGGTCTGTCGATCATGATCGCGGTGTTCGACGAACTGGGCGTCGATTACGTCGACACGACGGACGGCGCGTTGCGCCTTGGCGTGCTCTACGATCTGCTCGGCCGTTCGCAGCATGAAGACATGCGCACGGTGACCGTGGAAGGCTTCATGCGCCGCTACGGCGTGGACCGCCCGCAGGCGGGGCGCATCGGCGAGCTGGCGGTGCGTTTCTACGATCAGTTCGCGGAGCCGGACGAAGAACGCCGCGTCGAAAATCGCATGTTTCTCGGCTGGGCAGCGGCGCTGCACGAAATCGGCTTGTCGATTTCGCACAGCGCGTATCACAAGCATTCGGCGTATATCGCGAGCAACGCGGACATGCCCGGCTTTTCGCGCACCGACCAGGCGCGGCTCGCCTCGCTCGTGCTCGGTCATGCGGGCAAGCTCGGCAAGCTGTCGCAAACGCGCGAGGTCGAGTGGCCGTTGCTGTTCTGTCTGCGGCTCGCGGCATTGTTGTGCCGCCGGCGTGCCGACGTCGGGCTGCCCGGCATTACGGTCGCGCAGGCGAACGGCGGTTATGAGGTGCGTTTGCCCAATGAATGGGTCGCCAATAATCCGCTCACTGACTACAGCCTGATTCAGGAGGCGGCGGAGTGGGAAAAGGTTGGCATTCCGTATCGAGTGGTCTATACGGACGACTGATGCATGACGCCGAGCCTTGCCCGCGCTTGGGCGAAGCAGGCTGAAGATGAAGAAAAGCCCGGTTTTTGCCGGGCTTTTCTGCTTGTGTGTTCATGCACCTGGCGCTGCGCGTGCGCGCCTAGCGCGGCAATGCGTCGCCGAGGAAGTGGCGGGCGTAGCGCGCATTGATGTCCGAAAGACGGAACAGGGTCAGGAAATCGGCCGTATTGAAGTCCGGGTCCCATGCGGGCGCGCCGCAAATCTTCGCGCCGAGACGCAGGTATCCTTTGACGAGCGGCGGAGGCGCGACATTGGCGCCGGTTTGCAGTTCGTCCACGGGCAGCGGCGTGTGCGCGAATGCGCGATATTCGGGCGCCGTGAGCGCGCTGTCGCGCAGCGAGCAATAGAGGTTTGCTGCATAGTGGCCGCCGTCGACCATCGCGACGCTCGCGCAGCCGAGCATCGTCTCGTAGCCGTTGTGCTTCATATAGGCCGCAAGGCCGGCCCACAGCGACATGATCACCGAGCCGCTGCGATAGTCGGGATGCACGCACGAGCGGCCCACCTCCACCATCTTCGCGCGCAGATGCGTGAGACGGGAGATGTCGAACTCGCTTTCCGCGTAGAGGCGTCCAATGCGCGCCGCCTGATGCGGCGGCAGCGCGCGGTAGGTGCCGACCACCTTCAGCGTATCGAGGTCGCGCACCAGCAGGTGATCGCAGTATGGATCGAACGAATCGACGTCGAGGCCGGCAGGGCCCGCGAGGCGCGCGCCCATTTCGTCGGCGAACACACGGTAACGCAGACGCTGCGCCTCGCGAAGCTCTTCGTCGGTGCGAGCCCACGTGACTCGCAGCCGATGTTGCGCGGTAACCGTCTCTTCCGCGCGGGGCAGGCGACGCGACTCGAAGATCGAAGCGAGGGGCAGGGTAGGCGTCGGCAGTTCTCGCATTGGGGCGTCCTGGTCGAAAAAGGGTGAGTCTTTTTTCGCCAATGTAGTAACGCCCGGTGACGCTCGCGTGGCAAAGCTGTGACGATTGGATGACTGGATGTAAGCCAGTGGATGAACTGCGCAGTGCGATGCTCGGTTGGCCGCCAGCCTGGCTGCTCGGTTACCCGATTATTAGACCGTTTGCGGAGCGGCTTACTGAACTTCTTGCTCAGCTGCCAGCACACTGGCTTCTACGTCACGTGGCTCAGGAATTCTTCGAAGCCGCTAGCCCACGCGACGGCCTGTCATGGCATGCGGCACGCCAACGGCAGCCTGGCACAGGAGCACGCGCGCGACGTGTCTCGTCGGTCAGACGAGGTCCGGCGTCATCGCCGCGAGCAGCACCGCCTGATCGTCACCGTGACGCTCGCGGCTCTCGATCCACCAGAGGCCTGCTTTCTTGACCGGCCAGCTTGCGTCGCTGCCGGCGAGCAGCTTCGCCGCGACATGGCCGAGCGTCGGCTGATGACCGACGATCACCACCGTTTCGGCGATGCCTTTCGGCCAGCCGGCCGCATTGAGCACGTCAGGCGCGCTTGCATTCGGCGCGAGCTCGCGCACGACGCGGTAATGGTCGCTGAGCGTCTCCGCAGTCTGGATGGTGCGCACGGCGGGGCTCGCGAGGACCACGGCGTCGTCCGGCAGCCGCGTGCGCAGCCATTTCGCCACATTCTGCGCCTGCTTGCGGCCGCGCGTGGTGAGCGCGCGAGCGAGATCTGTGGCGGCATAGTCTTCGGCTTCGGCGTGACGCCATAGAATCAGATTCATGCGGGCTCCTTGTGTCTGCGTGTACGAGTTGCAATGCGCTGCGCGGTGCTGCGATGGTGTCCACTGTGGCATGCGCGCGCAGCGCGCTGCAAGTCGGGTGAGTCGGCAGGCTGGTTGCCTGTTTGCCGCTTGTTTCTCATGCTCTCGAGCATGCCATGCGCGGATGCCGCGGGTGCCGCGGGTGCTTTAGCAGATCGCGGTCCCGGACGCGGGCGGCGCACTCAAATGTTCCGACATGCGAAGGTCCATCACCCCATCGGGTGCAAAGCAGCAGCGCAGAAACGCAAAAACCCGCGAAGCCGAAGCCTACGCGGGTTCTTTGATCCAGATTTGATTTTGACGATTGTTTGCAAAAAATCAGACGGGCACTGATTGACGCTGGCTGCTGGCGCAAATTAGCGTGGTGCGACCCTATCCATACACCAGCGCACCGCATCCATGACGAACAGCCCAGTGCCGAATCATCCCCAGCCGCCCGCAACCCACCTCAGGCAACTGGCCTTTGCCTTCCCCTTCCGGCGCAAGGCGCAGGGCAATGCGGCGGCCCAGTTCATGGACGAGCACGACATTTACCGGTTGCTCGCTGCGAGCGAGCCATCCGGATCGTACCTCGCCAGCCGCAAGGGCATGTGGCACGGCGGCATCCACGTCACGGAGGCAGGCGCGGGCCAGGCGCTGGATCTTGATGCCGGATTGCGATGCATCGCGGACGGCGTGCTGATCGCTTACCGCGCCAACAAGGACTACCCGGTAAGCGAGCTGGCAATTGAAGGCAGCAGCGCGCCGTTTCAGGCCGCTTACAGTACGGGCTTCGCCCTTGTGCGCCACGAAATGGAGTTTCCGCGCGGCACCAAGCTGACGTTGTACAGCCTGTACATGCACCTCATGTCGAACGCCGACTACGAGAGCAACTTTCCGAAGCGGCAGAAACCGGCGTACTGGTCGCGGCAGTGGCAGGTGACGCAGTACGCGCAAGACAGGCCGTCGCCGCGACCTGGACAGACTGCGGACCCGTCGCAGGTGGGGCTGCATGTGCGCAAAACGCCTAATGGCGCTGCTGTGGGCATCCTGCCGCAGGGCGCGAGCGTGACCATCGGCAAGACTCAGACGGTCCACGGCGCAACGTGGGGCCAGCTAACGGACCTTAACGGTGCAACGCTGTATGCGCCCATAGCGGGAGACTACGTCGCGGCCTCTGACGCCATTGACGGCTGGATCTACCTGGGCGCGCAGAACGGCGGGCCGGTCGCGGAAGAAAGCATCCGCGATTCGATCTTCGACCGGATTATGGTCACAACGGACCAGACGTGCAGCGCTGGCGATCTGCAGGGATCGGGCGGTGGAATTCCCGTCAAGGCGGGCGACCTGATGGGCCACCTTGGCCGCTATGACGCGCTGGACCGATCTTCGGCGGCGGCGCGGATGGCGCACATCGAGGTGTTCTGCGATGGAAGTATCAGGCAATTCATCGAGGCTGGACGCGCCTGGGTTGACGCCAACTGCATGAACCCGGCCCAATGGAGTCAAATCGGTTTGTCGCCCGAGCCGACGATGCTGCGCGTTCAAAATGGGACCACGCTGTACGACATTGCTCCGAACGGAGGCACGCCACCGCAAAAAAGCGCGGCGGCGAAGCAAACCGATGTCATCCAGGTCGAGGCGTCCGCTGTGCTGCAAAAGAATGCGGCAGGCTCGTTCATGGAAACGACACCAGGCAACGACGGGACGACGCGACACTGGTGGAAGGTAGACGGCGCAGACGTGCAACGCAATGCGATTTCGGGATGGGTGCGCGAACAGAGCTTTGCCGGTGGTCGCGTGACCCGCGAGTTTCCGCAAAGCTGGATCGACTTCGATTGTCACGACGAGGACCACGACCCTACGCATACGATTTTCGCGACCACGAGCGACTATATGGATTACGCGCTGGGCAGTGATACACCCGGTGCGGGTTCGCTTGGCACGCTCAGCCCGCTCATGGCTGCAATCTACCGCACGCTGTACCCGACCGGTGACGGCAGTCACGCGGCGGATCAACTCTGCGGTTCCGGTTCGGAGGCGCAAGGCGGGGGCTTTCCGTGGGCGGCCTTTCGCGCGTCGCGCCTCATTGCGAAGCACGAAAGCGAATGGGCCAACCCGGCGAAGTGGCAGGAACTGGTAAGCGCCATCGAGCAGCGCACAGGGCCAAAGGCCGAGCACGAAGAGGAAAACAAGCGCATTGCGAAGCTGGTGTGGTGGGATGAGGTGGCGGCTGGCGTCGCCGGCTTTCCCGGCTCCGATGTGTATCACATCAATCCGATTGCGCTGGCGGCGAACTTTCAATTTAGTAGTTCGTTGATAACGCTCGCGATGTTAAAGGCAGTCGAGCCATTAAACTCGGATGCCTATTACGAGAGCATTTTGCCGTACCTAAACAGGTACGCTTTAGCCTATCAGGTCAACACGCCGAAGAGAATTGCGCATTTTCTTTCGCAGGCGGCGCACGAAAGCAAACTTAGATCATCCGAAGAGGGGCTGGACTATAGACCTCAAAAAATGCGGAAAACTTTTGGATGTAAGGGTGGCCCAGGGAACTACCAATCAAGTTGTGACGATTGTGCGCATGGCCGATTGCGAGATAAACTTTGGTCTCAAGAAAATTACTACGCGCATAATCCGGAGCATCTTGCAAACTATGTATATGCAAATCGTATGGGAAATGGTGGTGAAGAAAGTGGGGATGGGTATAAATATCGCGGGCGCGGATTCATACAGGTAACGGGCAAGGATGGATATCAATCATTTCAAGACGAGCACAACCGAAGGTCACCGGAAAGCATGCAGGATTTCATTGGGAATCCGAATTTGGTATCGACTCAGCTGGAGTACGCTGTTGAATCCGCCTTTGTTTTTTGGGCGCGAGTTAACCTGAATTCAACATCTGATGCCGGGACGGTTGCTGAGGTAACCCAAATCGTAAATGGCGGCCAGAACGGGTATGCGGACCGGCTTGCTCGGTACAATGCAGTAGCATCTTTGTTGGGTTTGCCGACGGAGTGATTAATGAATTTTAGTCAATTTGGCACAGCATTTGTGCTGGGAATCGGGCTGGTCGCGGCGGCGCATGCTGAGGGATTGTGTAAGTCCGGAGAAGCAGCGATTTTTAACTGCAAATTACAGAAATCTATTTCATCATTGTGCCGGTCCAGTGATGCGCGCGTTCTAACGTATCGCAATGGAATCGAGGGAAGATTAAATCTTGAAATTTCCGATGGCGGCGGGGAGAGACGGAGGGTTTTTCACTTTTCCAATATACCTTATTCCGGCGGCGGTGAAGCGCATATTCGGTTTTCAAGATCGGGATATACATATTTTATTTATGATAAAACTGTAAAATCCGATGACGGGACAATATCGTCCGCTGGAGTCGTCGTTTATAAAAGTGATAAAAAAATCTCCGACCTTGTTTGCGGCAATGATGCATCCATACGTGAAGTTGCATATCATGTAATTACAAAGGAAGCCTATCGAGCAATCGGCGCGAGGTAAAATAATTTGTCCCGAATTTATTCAATATCGCGCTGTGGAACAATGTTTTGCCGCCACCGCGTTCTTATGTGATTCGGGCAAGTCACCACAGACATGCGCCGCCCCCGCATCATCGGGTGGCGGTGTTGCGTCCGATTGCGACAGGCCGTGTGCCGCAGTAGCTTTTTGTCCTCACTCACCACTGCGGTTGATCCGCGCGAGAGGCGACCCTATGCCGCGCGACAAATCCTTTGCTAGGCACTACGCGTTGCGGGCCGTACTGAAGGTCGCGGACCCTTGGGCGGCAAAGTACGTGGAACCGGCATCTGCGGAGATGTGGACGCCGCGTTCGACGTCGCATCGGCACTCAGCGACGCAAGGATACCCCGTCCAGCCCTTCGTGAGTACCTGTCTGGCGCGGCACTTCTGGGGCTTTCAATCAGTCTCGCGAGGGCCGGCTATAGCGGGACACTCAGCGACGTTGCATGCTGGTTTGCGATGAGGTTTGCCGAGCCTGGGAGGAAGCCGCTGGTGCCGGCGGCAGAGGTGCCCGGCACGTCGATCGGTGCTGTCTTGGACGAGCGTAATGAGGCTGAATCCGTGCTAATGCGTCCGCGTGCCGCACGTGCGGAAGGTACACCCGATGAATGGCAAAAGCGCTATGAAGCGGTGGCGGCTGCAAACCGTGCCGCAATGTACGCACTGGTGCATCGACTGAAGCCATAACGCCAGTGCGAGAACGGGCGGATCGAGCTGAACGATTTTGCCTACACAGCGCCTACATGAGTGCGCAAAACAAAAGCCCAACCGGTTAAGGTTGGGCTAATTGCTTGTTTCGTGGTCGGAGCGAAAGGATTCGAACCTTCGACCCTCTGATCCCAAATCAGATGCGCTACCAGGCTGCGCTACGCTCCGACGAATCCGAGATTCTAAGGGGCAACAGGTGCCAGAGTCAATCGCGAATTGCGTCGGAGCGAGGCGCGCCGCGTCATATGCGTCCTAGAACCAGTAGCACGATAACGATGATCAGCACGACGCCGAGCACGCCGGTCGGGCGGTAGCCCCAACCGCTGCTATACGGCCAGGTCGGCAGCGCACCGATCAGCAGCAGGATAAGCACGATGAGCAGGATGGTTCCGATCGTCATTTGAGTTCTCCCTGTCCGGCCCCGACGGATAGTGGGCCGCATGGTTGATCCGACGCACGCTGTGTGCCGCCGCAAGCGACGCACAACGCACGCGCTTCTTGCAGCCACCGGATCAGCAACACGCGTGCCCGAGACCGGCCCCCTTCGTCAGGCCAGACAAAAGCGCGCGCACACGACATCCACCCGCGGGCGCGGGACGACCTGCAGACGAACCGCGCAACCGCGGGGTTTAATGCCGCCGGCGCATCCAGTGCGGCATGTGCATGTGCTGATGCGTCACCCAGTGATGCAGCATGCCTTCGCCGTGTTCGCGGCGATAAGTCCGCGATTCGAAAATGGACAGGGCGAGCAGCACCGCGAGACCTACTGCGAGTCCGACCAGACCTGCAATCGATTCAGCGTCCATGGCAGTCTCCTTTGACGTCCGGCTGTGACTTCATAGTAGGTCACCCATCGCGAAATGGCAGTGGCGGCCGCGCGCGCGGCGTCGTGGAATGCCCGTTGCGGGTAGACTTCCGCGCTCCCGTCTTAGGTTTCATTTTCGTTAGAGAGATTTGCGTCCATGTTCCGCGTTTCGATGATTGCATTGCTGCTCGCCGCGAGTGTCGCCGGTTGTACGAATGGCCCGTCCGGGCGCCGCGCCGGGCCGCCGCAGGATCCGGCCGATTACCACGGCGTGCCGACCGACACTCACCCGCCCGCGATGGTGCCCGCGCCCGTCGCACGCTGAGCCCCGGGGCCGGCCAGCGCGCGAACCAGCTCCGGCAGATGGCGCGCCAGCGTCACGCCGCGCGCGGCCATGAAGAGCAGCATGGCAGCCCACAGTCCGTGGTTGCCGTAGAGAGCGAGGAGCGGCCACGATGCGCCCACGAAGATCGCGAACGACACGATCATCGACGTCATCAGTTCGCGCGTGCGCGTCGCGCCGATGAACACACCGTCGAGTACATAACCCGCCACCGACACCACGGGCGACACCACTGCCCACGGCAGATAGCGTTCGGCGGCCACTCGCACGTTTGGCTGATCCGTCAGACGTTCGACGATCCACGCGCCGGCGCCCGCGTACACGAGCGCGAAGCCGACCGCGCCGAGCGCCGACCACCACGCCGTCGCCTTGATCGCCTGCACGAACGCATGCCGGTCGCGCGCGCCGATTGCCGCGCCGACCAGCGCCTCCGCGGCGTGCGCGAAGCCGTCGAGCCCATAAGCCATGAAGGTCTGAAAGTTGAGCAGCAGCGCATTCGCGGCGAGCGTGGCGTCGCCTTGCCGCGCGCCCAGGTGTGCGAACCAGCCGAACGAGAGCAGCAAACACAGCGTGCGCACGAAGATGTCGCGATTCAGGGCGACGAGCCGCTGCAGCGCTGCGGCATCGAAGAGAGCAGAGCGAGTCAGCGGCGGCAGTCCGCGCGGCCTCGCGCGCCACAGCAACGCGACTCCGAGAACGAAGCCGAGCGCGTCCGCCGTCGCGGTCGCCGCGCCGATTCCGGCGACGCCCCAATCGAAGCGATACACATACAGGAACACGGCGGCGATGTTCACGCCATTGATGAACACTTGCGACAGCAACGCGAGCCTCACGCGCTGGGTGCCCAACAGCCAGCCGAGCACCACATAGTTGCCGAGCGCGAGCGGCGCGGCCCCAATGCGCGCGTGGCAGTAGAGGCGGGCGTTGCGCTGCACGGCGTCGCTGCCGCCGAGCGCGCGCAACGCGTAGTCGATCAACGGCACTTGCAGCGCGAGCACCACGGCGCCGATTGCCGCCGCGAGCAACAGCGCCCGGACCACGTTATCGCGCAATCCGGCGTCGTCGCCCGCGCCGTGCGACTGCGCGACAAGGCCCGTCGTGCCCATGCGCAAAAAGCCGAAGCTCCAGAACACGAAGTTGAAGAAAAGGCCGCCGAGTGCCACGCCGCCCAGATACGACGCGCCGTTCAGATGGCCGGCGACGGCGGTATCGACTGCACCCAGAATCGGCTGAGTCAGGTTGGCGAGGACAATCGGAAACGCGAGTGCCAGCACGCGGCGGTGGCAGCTGACAGGCAGCGCGGGCGCCGCTTCGCTCAATGGCGCTCCTGCACGCACACCCACGGCGAGACGACCACCGCCCACAGGTCCGGGTCCCGTGCGGCGAAGTCGGCGGCGGTTTCCGCTTGCACGCGCTCGACGAGCCCGGCCGACAGCCATTGGGTGACCTGCGCGGTGTCGTCGTTGGCGATGGCTTCCGCCACGCTCACGAGATCGAGGTCCCTCGCGACGCGCAGCAGCATGCCGCGCGCAAAAAAGCGCTCGAGCTCCGGCCAGCCGATTTTGGCGGTTTCGGCGAGGAGCTTGGCGTACAGGGGGGTGTGGGTGGCGTCGTGGGAAGTCATCGTAAGCGGATTCTGGCGGGGTCGTTACTATAAACCATCGGCGATGGCAGCCTGCGTCCGATTCTGAACCTTCACGCTGCCCGGTTCAACGGCCCGGAATTGGCGATTGCACATCATGTAAAACGATTGCCGGAGAGCCGGCTATCACTTTGGGCGGGTTTGCGCCTGGCGAGGCGAATGAATAACATCAGATTATTGGTAACGAGAGCGGATGATTTAAAACTCGATAATTCGTCGGCAGATTTAGAGAATGGTAATTCGCCATTTGCGAATGTGCGGTTGCGACATTTTGGCGGAGAGTTTCGGCGAATGCGGCTATTTGATCGAAAAGGTGCGCTGGCGCACTAAGCACTTCAACCCGCATTGAGCCGCCGAATCACGTCGATTGCACGTGCCGCGGGGCGGGGCCCGATTTTCTTCAGCCTAATTGCCGCCGGGTGGCATCCGCCTTGCTACATGCGGGTTTCCAGCCTGTTAAGCCGCTTTAATCGCACTGTTAATCAATCTGCAGTGAGCGGAATGGCGGGCCGCCATTGCCGTTTATTTGAGCGATTTCTGGTTCACAGAGCGCGAAATCCGTGCGTCGCATCACATTGGTCAGGAAATTAATATATTGCGCTTGTAAAACCCCGTTGTTAAATTTGGTTCTGGCGCATGGTGAACCGGTCCTTTGCCGATATGCGCCGAACCCCCGTTAGCCCGGCTTCGCGCCGGGCTTTTTTTTGCGGCGTTTTTACGGCGGTCATTGCGAGTACACAGGCGAGGCGGATCATGAAGCTTACATTTTCTTTCGCCGATTATGAACGGGGTCATCATTTTCGTGGCGCTGTGGCCCATGGGGTGCGCGGCGCTGCTCGCCTTCGCCGTGCGCATCGAACCGCGTTCCGGGCGCTGGCGGCGCGGCCGCCCGGACTCGCCGCCATCCGGCGGCGCAGCCCACCCACGTCATTGCTTGCAGCGAACCACCATCGAGCGGTTTTTCACATTCGCACCGAAAATACCGCCGACGGTACCGCCGGAAGTGGCGCCGTTATCCACGTCCTTCGATACGACGTCGTAGCCATAGTTGCCGCATACCTCGCCCGCGCGTTTGTAGCATTCCGCCCAGCTCGTGCTTGCGTCGCTGCCGCTGCAGTTGATCGCGAAGCCCGTGTCGCCGCTCGGCAGGTAGGTCATGGTGGTGGTCGTGGAGCAGCCCGCGAGGCTGCCGAGTGTCAGCAGGCCGACGCCGATCGCCGCGGCCGTTGCGACGGACGCCAATGCGCTCTTCATTGCAGAATTCCTTACAGATGACATGAAAGGCGTGGCGCGAGGCCACGTGTGCCGGATTGAGCGTTTATAGCACGCGGGGTTCCCTAGGCCGCCGACTCGCCTAACGCGGCGGCAAGGCTCGCGACGGGTCGATCGAGCGGCCCTGATAGCGCAACTCGAAGTGCAGCATGACGCGGTTGGTATCGGTATCGCCCATCTCGGCGATCTTCTGGCCTTGCGCGACGGTTTCGCCTTCCTTCACGAACAGCGCGCGGTTGTGCGCATATGCGGTGAGATACTCGGCGTTGTGCTTGAGAATCAGCAGGTTGCCGTAACCGCGCAAGCCATTGCCCGCGTACACCACCGTGCCCGCTGCCGCCGCCACCACGGGTGTGCCCGCGGGGGCGGCAATGTCGATGCCCTTGGAGTTCGCGCCGTCGAAGCCGCGAATCACGCTGCCGCTAGTCGGCCACACGAGGGAAATGGACGACGCGGGCGCGGACGGCGCATTGTCGGCCGCCGCAGAGCGCGTGGAAGCCGAACCCGCAGACGATCCCGCCGCTGAACCCGCAGACGCACTCGCGCTGCCGGTGCCGCTGCTGCGCACGGCGCCGCTCGTCGCGGTCGCGCCGTTGGGCGGCTCGACGCGCAGTACCTGTCCGACCTCGATGCTGTCCGGGTTGGTCAAGTTGTTCCAGCGCGCGATGCTTTGCACCGATTGCCGGTGACTGCGCGCGATCTTCGAGAGCGTGTCGCCCCGTTCGACGCGATAGAACCCCGGCCCCACCGGCGCCGACCCGCACGCGGCGACGAGCGCCACCAACGACACGCAGGCGAGTCGTTTAATCATTCTTGTTGTTCCAGGCATTGGACCTCGCAAAGCGCTGCCGCGCGCCGATCCCGATCACGCGGCAGGTAGAGACAAAGCGTCCGATTCTAACGGTTTTGCGTTGCAGCATCGCGAAAACGGGCAGAGGCGCCATTTTGAGCGCACCGGCCCGCGCGTGGCGTCACTCGCCGTTCAGCGGCGTTTGCCCACATGAATGCGCAACGCGGCGGCTTCGGTTTTGCCCGGTTCGAGCCAGCGCAGCCCCATCCCGTTATGAATCGCATCGGGCAAGCCGAGCCAGGGCTCGACGCAATAGAAGTCGGACTCCGGCGCTTCGGTCCACGTGGTCACGCAGTACCACGGCACGGAGTTCGGCCGCTGCAGGTCGATCGTGATGACGCGGTCAAGGCCCGGCGCAACGAGCTTGACCGGCCGATCCGGCACGCCGGTCAGGCAATGAAAGCGGTCGTGGATGCGCGCTTCGTCGAGCGTGTAGCGCGCTTCCCCCGGCTCGGCCGCGCTGATCGAACCGTCGTCCTGCTGGAAGCGCCGTTCGGTGGGCGGCAATTCGAGCGACGTCTGCGCGCGCTGCGTGTGCGGCAGCGTGAAGTAAAAGTGATGGCCGGCGTAGTAGGGCAACGGTGCGTCGCCGGTATTGGCGGTGGTCAGCGTGACGTCGAGCGTGTGCGCGTCGACGAGCGTATACGCCGCTTCAAAGCGAAAGCCGAACGGGTAGCCGGCGCGCGTCGCCTCGCTGTCGGTCAGCACGAGGCGCAGGCCGGCGCCGTGCACGTCCGCGTGGGCGTCGAACGGCAGATCGCGCGCAAAGCCGTGCATGGGCAGTTCGCGCACCGTGCCTTGCGCGTCGCGCCAGTAACCGATCTTGCCGTCCACGCGATGGCGTCCGAGAAACGGAAACAGCAGCGGGTTGCCGCCGCGAATGCGCGCAGGCTGGCTCCAGTCCGCGTGTTCCGGCCAATGAATCACTTCCTCGCCGTCGATGACCCACGAAAGCAGACGGCCGCCGGCTTGCGGCGCGAAGCGGAGCACGGAGGCGTCCTGGGCGATTTCGAGAATGTCCTGCTGCGGTGAAAGAGGCATGGTCGATGGCGTGATGAAAAAGGGTTGAGCCTGGGGCAGGCCCGGCTGACGGCGCTTCGGCGGCGGGAGAGGCAGGCCCCGGCAGCGGCGCTGCCTCCGTCTTTCAGACGATTTCCTGCCCGCCGCACCGGCAAGCCGGGCCGGCCGAGACGACGATTTTGCTCTGCTTTGCGCTACGGGGAAACCCTTCTCGGGAAATTGCGAGTGTCGCGAGTTGGCCGTTCTTGCCGATAATCCGTCTCACTGCCCGGTGATATCTACCGCCGGGCGAGATCGCTCAGGAGGCGTCATGGATCTCGCAATGGCAATGGGTGTCGCGCTGTTCGGCATGTTCACCGCCAGCACCGTCTACTTCTTTTACAAGCTCGAGCGTTGATCCGCGCGGCTCGCCGCTGCGCTGCCCGACGCTCACGCGATGCATGGCTTGCAGTTCGTCAGCATGGTCCCCTCGCGAGCGCGCTGATCTCGCCTCGCGCCATTGGATGATTCAAGGGCCGCGACTGACGGGCGGCTCTTTCTGATGGGCGTTTCACGTCAAGATCCTGTCGGATCGTGACGCAGCGCGTCAAAATTTCCCCTAATACGGCCCAAACGCTTGGCGCTGACCTGGCAGCCAGGCATAATCGGTGCGCCTTTCGACGCGCCGGAAGTCGTTTGTGCGGCGCTCGTCCCCGACATTTTCCTTACAAGGACTGCCGCGTGAACCTGTCGTTTCTGATTTTCCTGAGCGTGCTGCAAGGCGTGACCGAACTCTTCCCGGTGAGCAGTCTCGGCCATACGCTGCTGGTGCCCGCATTGTTCGGCATGCATATCGATAAACACGCGCCACAGTTGCTGCCGTTTCTCGTCGCCTTGCACCTCGGCACCGCATTCGCGTTGCTGTGGTATTTCCGCGAGCGCTGGTGCGCGCTCGTGCGCGGCTTTTTCTCGTCGTTTGGCGGACGCCGCAATGACGACGCACACATGATGTGGGCGCTCATCATCGGCACGATTCCGGCCGGGCTCGTCGGGCTGCTGCTCGAAAAGCGGCTCGAACTGATTTTCCACGACCTGCGCATTGTCGCGATTGCGCTGATCGTCAACGGCGTGCTGCTGTGGCTCGGCGACCGCTTGCAGCGCTCGCGCGCGCATCAGGCGCCGGAGAAGATGAATTTCCGCCAGGCGTTTTTTGTCGGCCTCGCGCAGATCGGCGCGCTGATTCCGGGCTTCTCGCGCAGCGGTCTCACGATGATCGCGGGCAATGCAGCAGGCCTCACCGCCGAAAAGGCCGCGGAGTTTTCGTTCCTGCTCGGTACGCCGATCATTTTCGCGGCCGGGCTGCTCGAACTGCCGAAGCTCTTTCATGCGCCGGGCCAGCTTGCCGACGCGCTGCTGGGCGGCGTGCTGACGGCCATCGCCGCGTATCTCAGCGTGCGCTTCCTGATGCGCTATTTCGAGGGCCGCGGACGTCTCGCGTCGTTCGGCCTTTACTGCGTGATCGCGGGCATCGCGTTCCTCGGCTGGTTTGTGCTGCATCCGCAGCCGGTCTGATCATGCTGGGCGTGCCCGCCGTTTGCTGGCGTGCGGGCGGGTGCGGGGCGATCGGTTATAATCCGGGCCCAGCCTTGTGCGGCGGTAGCTCAATTGGATAGAGCACAGGTCTTCTAAACCTGAGGTTGTGAGTTCGATCCTCGCCCGCCGCGCCATTGTCTGCATGAAGAATCCCATCTACCGCAATTCGGTGATGGGATTTTTTATGCCCAATAAAAATGGGCAGCCGAAGCTGCCCGCCGAGAGCCGCCCGCGCGGGCGACTGTTGCTTACCGTTGTTGCCTCGCCATCACCCGTTCACTGCTTGATGTCGAGCGCCGCCGTCAGATCGCCCATCGGCTTGCCGCCGTTGGCGACGAGCGCCGCGTCACGCGCCGCGATGCCCGGCAGCGTCGGCAGCGAGAAGCGGTGCGTGATGAAGCGCAGAATCGAGGTCGTGTCGTACTGCGTGTGATCGACAAAACCCTTCTTCGCGAACGGCGAGATGATGAGCGCCGGAATGCGCGTGCCCGGACCCCAGCGGTCGGCCTTCGGCGGCGCGACGTGGTCCCAGAAGCCGCCGTTTTCGTCGTAGGTGACGACCACCAGCATGTTGTTCCACTGCGGGCTCTTCTGCAGATGCGAAATGACATCGGCAATGTGCTGATCGCCCGACGCGACGTCCGTATAACCCGGGTGCTCGTTCAGGTTGCCCTGCGGCTTGTAGAACGTGACTTGCGGCAGCGTGCCGCTGTCGATCGCCTTGATGAACTCGGAACCACTCAGGCCGCCGTCGAGCAGATGCTGCGTGCGGTTGGCGGTGCCCGGCGCGAGATCGGCGAAGTAGTTGAACGGCTGGTGATGCGGCTGGAAGTTAGGCGTGCTCAGATTCGCGCCGTAAATCACATTCGACGTACCGCTTTGTGCCGCCGACAACGCCGCGCCCCACGCGCCGCCATACCAGGCCCACGACACCTTCGCGTTGTTCAGCAGATCGCCGATATGCTGCTGCGTCTGCGCGGGCAATGTCGTCGCCGCGCCCGGATCGGCAAGCGTGGCGTCGCCGCCCGAAGCCGGCTTGTTGCCGCTCGGCTGATACGGCGGCTGCATCGTGTTGACCGCAAAGAAGTCAGGCGTGAGATTGCCGGACAGCACGAACTTGGGCGGACCGTTCAGCGCCGAAGCCGGCGAGTTCGACGCGAGCTTGAGCGTGACGCCGTCGCTTTGCACGGCCGAAATGGAGCCGGCTGCCGGGCTCTTGTCTGCATTCGGATAGACAGGCGTGCACGCGCACACGAGCCACTGGTGATTCAGGAACGAGCCGCCGAATGCGCCCATGAAGAAGTTGTCGGCGAGCGTGTATTGCTGCGCGATCTTCCACAGCGGCAGCTTGTCGGCATTGAGCGTGTAATGGCCCATGACGAGGCCGCCCGAATCCGCCCACGCGGCGAACTTGTCGTTCTTGCCGCCGTCGATCTGCATCTGGTTTTCATAGAAGCGGTGATACAGATCGCGCGTCGTCACGGTGATCGGCGTGTTGAACCCGTTGGGGTCGTCGATCGCGAACGGACTGTTGGGCAGATTGGCCGTCATCGCCTGCGTGACGACCGGCGTCACGCCGGTTTGCGTGAGGCCGTTCCAGACCTGCGGCAGCGTCGCGAGCGTCGAGCCGTCGCGGTCCAGCTGCTTCGCGGATGCCGCCGTGACGTTCTGCAAACCGTTCGCGCCCGGGAAGTTGCCGTACAGGTTGTCGAAGCTGCGGTTTTCCGCGTAGATCACCACCACGGTCTTGATCGACGTGATGTCGGGTTGCGTGACCTCGTTGCCGCCGCATGCATACAGGCTCAGCGCTGCGGCGATCGCCAGCGGCGTCGCGCAGATCAGTTTCTTGTTCATGTTGGGAGTTCTCTCTCTCGTTGGGGACGGGCCGCGTGCAGGGCATCGCTCGTTGACCGCGTGCGAAAGTGTGGCGACGCAATTTGACAGAACGATGTATTCATTACGGATCGCTTTGGGTCGGCGATTTCCGTCGGCTGGATGTCATGTCGACGACATACTGATGAAATACGCTCGCGAGCTTCGATATCGCACATTCACCACATTCCTATGCGACTCGGTCTGACGGGGATCCGAAAAACAGCAGGGCGTGCGACGGCGCCACGGCGCACCCAAGCGGGGGCCGCGCAAGGCGGGCGCGCCAGACCGGCGTCCGCCGGATTTGCGTTCGGGTTTTTGTGCCGGTTCGGCTTGGCGGCGGTGGCGGCGAGCGCCGGGCTCGCGGGTTGCGATTCGGGCGCGCCGGCTGTTGCCGCGGACGTGGGCGCGAGCGCCCAGCACGCGCCGGCGAATCCGCCTGCGGTGGCGATTGCCGCGCAGGCGCTGAAAGTGGTGGCCGCTCGCGAAGCGGCGCCGAACGGCGGTCAAACGCGCGCGCAAGTCTACGAATCGGTGCGCAAGATGACCGCGCTCGGCAAGCAATTGTTCTTCGACCCGTCGCTCTCCGGTTCCGGCAAGCTCGCGTGTGCGTCGTGCCACAGCCCGGACCACGGGTTTGCGCCGGCCAACGCGTTGTCCGTGCAACTGGGCGGCAACGACATGCATCGGACGGGCATGCGCGCCGCGCCGACGCTCAAGTATCTGCAAGCGGTGCCGGCGTTCGCCGAGCACTATCACGAGTCCGACGACGAAGGCGACGAGAGCGTCGACGCGGGCCCGACCGGCGGGCTCACATGGGACGGCCGCGTGGATCGCGGCGGCGACCAGGCGCGTATTCCGCTGCTGTCGTCGTTCGAGATGGGCAGTTCGCCCGCGAAGGTGAGCGCGGCGATCAAGGCCGCGCCCTATGCCGCCGATTTTCGAGCAGCATTTGGCGAACATATTCTGGATAGCGACGACGCGACCTTCAAGGCGGTTCTGCAGGCGCTCGAAACCTTCGAGCAGACGCCCGAACTGTTCTACCCGTACAGCAGCAAATACGACGCCTATCTGGCGGGCAAGGCGCAGCTCACCCAGGCCGAGCTGCACGGTCTGCAACTTTTCAACGACGAAAAGAAGGGCAATTGCGCGAGCTGCCACATTAGCCAGCGCAGCCGGGACGGCGCGCCGCCGCAGTTCAGCGACTTCGGCCTGATCGCGATCGGCGTGCCGCGCAACCGCGCGCTCGCCGTGAATCGCGATCCCCGTTTCTACGACCTGGGCGCGTGCGGTCCGGAGCGCACCGATCTCAAGGGACGCGCGGAGTTCTGCGGCATCTTCCGCACGCCGACGCTGCGCAACGTCGCGTTGAAAAAGAGCTTCTTTCACAACGGCATCTATCACTCGCTCGAAGAGGTGCTGCACTTCTATGCCGAGCGCGACACGAATCCCGGGAAGTTCTATCCGGTCGTGAAGGGCAAGGTGCAGAAGTTCGACGATTTGCCGAAGCGCTATTGGGCGAATCTGAACACCGAGCCGCCGTTCGACCGCAAGCCCGGCGACCAGCCCGCGTTCGACGAGGCCGAGATCAAGGACATAGTCGCGTTTCTGAACACGCTCACCGACGGCTACAAGGCAGGGCACTGAGTGAGGGCGCAGCGTCGCCCTGAACGGGCGACTGCGCGGCGGCATCGGGACAGCCGCGGCGAGCGGGTTCAGACTCGCGGGTCCGCGAGCATGCAATAACAGGCCGACAGTAGAAGCACAAAGGAGACGAGCAGGCACGCCACGCCGACGCGCGTCACGACGCTCGGCCAGCGTGGGCGCCGAAATCCGTCAATGCGAACGATCGGGCGCGCAAGACCGGGGTCGCGTCGAATCGCCACGGGCACCAGCGCGACGCACAGCAGCGCAAGTGCGACGGCGAAGATTTCCAGCGCAACGGACAATTCCATGATGAGGGGTTTGAAGTCATTCAGCGCGAGCGCGCAATACGGCCAATCATAGGAAGACGCCCCGGGCGGGGATATGGGAGTCATCCTAAAAATTCTCAGACGCTGTGGGGCAGGTCCACGCGTGCGTCCCGGCTGTCGCAAAGGGGCGTGCTATGCTTTTGGGGTCCAGATCACGAGCCGCAATTAGCGCGCGTGATCGCCCGAAACGTTTCAGAGGAGAACTCTTCATGTCGATGCGACACCGTGCCTTCCGTCAAGTCACCGCCGCGGCGCTTCTGCTTGGCGCGGCCATTGGCGCGCAAGCGGCGAACCTCGGCTTTCTCAGCGACACGCCGATCAGCTATATGAAACAGCGCGACGTCGACTCGATCAAGCAGGCTGTCTTTACCGCGCTCGACGAAAAGCAGGACGGGGAAAGCACCAACTGGGTCAATGAAGGCACCCGCAACAGTGTGAAGATCGACGCCGCCATCACCGTCGCGAGCACGTCGAAGGACGGCGAGCGCACCTGCCGCGACGTGGGCGTCGTGCTGAATGCGAAAGGGCAGTCCATGACGCTGCGTCCGCAGTTCTGCAAAGAGGGCGCCGGCAAATGGCAATTGCAGAAAAAGCGTTGAGCATGCGCGCAGTCGCGAACACGCGCGCGGGCGGTCGCGGGGCGCCTCTGCGAGTCGCGCGCCGGACCCGGCCGATGTGGTCGTTGTGGTTGTTGTGGCCGGTGCGGTGATGAGCCCGCGGGTCGTCTCGTGCGGTATCGTGCTGCTCGATCCCGAAGGACGCGTGCTGCTCGCGCACGCGACCGACACGTCGCACTGGGATATTCCGAAAGGCCACGGCGAAGAAGGCGAGGCGCCGGCGGTCACCGCTTTGCGCGAGATGATCGAGGAGACCGGAATCGCGCTCGCGCCCGAGCGTCTGAAAGACCTGGGCCTGTTTGTTTATCGGCGCGACAAGGATCTGCACCTGTTCGCGGCGCGCGCCACCGCCGATGAGCTCGACCTGGGTTCATGCACGTGCACGTCGCTGTTTCCGCGCCGCTCGGACGGCACGCTGATCCCCGAGATGGACGCGTATCGCTGGACTGCGCCCGACGAGGTGGAAAAGTACGCGAGCCGCAGCCTCGCGCGGCTCTTTCAGACAACGCTTTCGCTCACCGAGCTGCATCGGTCGCTGCATTCGTCTCTGTAGCGACGCTCACGACCCGCCCGAACGGCGAAGCCAGCCCGCGCAAAGAAAAAGGCGTGCATCCGATAAACGCGATGCACGCCCTCTTCGGTCATCCGACGCGCGACTCGCGCGCTGAGTCCTTAGCCGTTCAAGCCGGCTTGCCCCAACTGTCGCGCAAGCTAACGATCCGGTTGAACACAGGCTTGCCCGGCTTGGAGTCGACGCGGTCCGCGACAAAGTAGCCGTGCCGTTCGAACTGATAGCGCTGCTCGGGCAGCGCGCCGTGCGCGCCCGGCTCCAGGTAGGCGTTGACCACGCGCTTCGAGTCCGGGTTCAGCGCTTCCAGGAAGTCGCGCCCGCCCGCGTCCGGTTGCGGCTCCTTGAACAGGCGGTCGTAGATGCGCACTTCGGCCGGGCACGCGGCTGCCGCGCTGACCCAGTGGATGTTGCCCTTGACCTTGTAGTTGTTCGCGCCTTCCGTGCCCGACTTACTGTCCGGGAAGTAGTTGCAATGCACCGCGACGATGTTGCCGTTCTCGTCCTTCTCCGCACCCGTGCACTCGATCACATAGCCGTAGCGCAAGCGCACCTTGTTGCCCGGGAAGAGACGGAAATAGCCTTTCGGCGGCGTTTCAGTGAAGTCGTCGCGCTCGATCCACAGCTCGCGCGAAATCGGAAACTCGCGCACGCCCTGTTCCGGATGGTGCGGATGCACCGGCGCGCTGCACGGCTCGGTGAGGCCTTCGGGGAAGTTGTCGATGACGAGCTTGAGCGGGTCCAGCACGGCCGCAATGCGCGGCGCCTTTTCGTCGAGATCGTCGCGCAGCGCGCCTTCGAACACGCTCATGTCGATCCACGAATCGACCTTGGTCACGCCGATGCGCTCGCAGAACAGCTGGATCGACTCGGGCGTGAAGCCGCGCCGACGCACGCCGACGATGGTCGGCATGCGCGGGTCGTCCCAACCGTCCACGTGGCCTTCGGTCACGAGTTGCAGCAGCTTGCGCTTGCTGGTGATCGCGTAGGTCAGATTCAGGCGCGAGAATTCGATTTGCTGCGGCAGCGGGCGCGTGAAAATGCCGGCTTCGGCGAGCTCGTTCAGAATCCAGTCGTACAACGGACGGTGGTCTTCGAACTCCAGCGTGCACAGCGAATGCGTGATGTTTTCGAGCGCGTCCGAAATGCAGTGCGTGTAGTCGTACATCGGATACACGCACCATGTGTCGCCGGTACGGTAGTGATGGGCGAAGCGAATGCGGTAGAGCACCGGATCGCGCATATTGAAGTTCGGCGACGACATGTCGATCTTCGCGCGCAGCACGTGCTCGCCTTCCTTGAACTCGCCGGCCTTCATGCGGCGGAACAGGTCGAGGTTTTCCTGCACGGAGCGTTCGCGGAACGGCGAGGGCGTGCCGACTTCGGTCGCGGAGCCGCGGTTCGCGCGCATTTCTTCCGCCGACTGGCTGTCCACATACGCCTTGCCGCGCTCGATCAGCAGCTCGGCGAATTCGTACAGCTTGTCGTAGTAGTCGCTCGCGTAATAGAGGTGCTCCTTGCCGTCTTTCTGCCATTCGAAGCCGAGCCAGCGCACGGCGTCGATAATCGAGTCGACGTATTCGACGCTTTCCTTTTCCGGATTGGTGTCGTCAAAACGCAGGTGGCACACGCCCCCGTAGCTGCGCGCCACGCCGAAGTTCAGGCAGATGCTCTTGGCGTGACCGATGTGCAGATAGCCGTTCGGCTCGGGCGGAAAGCGCGTTTCGACGCGTTGGCCCCACTTGCCGGAGCGGTTGTCGTCGTCAATGATGTTGCGGATGAAATTGGATGCCGCTGGCGCGTCGTTGCGTTCGGTATTCATGCGAGGTGGTGAAAGTCTGTCGGGGGCGCGCAGTGCGCCCACTTATCCGGTAATTCTACCTGACGAGGCTCGATGCGACAGGCGAGTGCGGCGTGCAACCGACGCTCGAGCGGCTCGGGTGGGGGTTTTGAGGCCGACGTGGACGCGCCGCGGCCACGCGGCGGCGCGCGGATGGGTGCTGTAACAGGAGGTAAATCGGTTTGTTCCGGCGCGGCCCGGCGACTTAGGATGCGTGCGGCGTGCGGCGTGCGGCGTGCGGCGTGCGGCGTGCGGCGGGTGGTTGCTGCGTTTTTTTTCGCGCCCGTTCTCGCGGGCGGTTGCCCCTGGAGCTTGCCGCCCTCGACGGCGCCTCGGTGAGCCGTCGCACTCGCGCGGACGCTAATATGGCGCCTCAGTTTGCCTTCGGTTTCCCTCGCTTTACTGCCAGTCTCCCTCAGTGCCGGAGTTTTCGGATGTCAATGCCGACGCACGACGCGCCTCGCGCGCCCGATGTCTTCACTTCTTTCGCCCGACGCCTCGCGCTCGCCGCGCTGTGCGCGACCTTTACCGCCGGTGTGCTCGCGCCTGCTCCGGCGCTTGCGAAGACCGCGCTGCCCAAGGCCGTATTCGCAGCATCCGCGGTCGCGACGCCGGACCGCTACAGCGCCGACGCCGCCCAGCAGATCTTCGCTGCCGGCGGCAACGCGGTCGATGCGGCTGTGGCCATCGCCTTCACGCTCGCCGTGACCCGCCCCGACGCGGGCAATCTGGGCGGCGGCGGATTCATGACCCTCTTCGTCGACGGCAAACCGTATTTCCTCGACTATCGCGAGCGCGCGCCGCAACAGGCGACCCGCGACATGTATCTCGACGACAAGGGCAACGTCGTGCCGGGCATGAGCGCAGTCGGCCATCGCGCGGTGGCCGTGCCGGGCACCGTCGACGGCATGTGGCAGGCGCAGCAGCGTTTCGGCAAGCTGAAGTGGAAACAGGTGCTCGCGCCCGCGATCCGTTACGCCACGGAGGGCTTTCAGGTCGACCCGTGGCTACAGCAGCGGCGCGACGCCACGGCGAAGACGTTTGCCGGCAAGACCAATTTCGATGCTTATTTCGCGAGCCTCAAGGCGGGGGCCATGTACCGCCAGCCTGAGCTCGCGCAAACGCTCGCGCGTATTGCGAGCGACGGTGGCCGTGAGTTCTACGAGGGGCGCACCGCGGATCTGATCGCACAGCAGATGTACGGCCATGGTCTCGTGACGAAGGCCGATCTGCTGCAGTACAAGGCCATCTGGCGCCAGCCGTTGTCGGCGAACTGGAACGGCTACCAGGTGCTGAGCGCGCCGCCGCCCGGTTCGAGCGGCGTGGGATTGATACAGATGCTGAAAATGAAAGCCGATCTGAAGCAGGCTTTCGACGGGATTGAGCTGAATTCGGCGCCCTATATTCATCTCGTCGCGCAAATCGAAGACCGCGTGTTCGCTGACCGCCAGCAGTACCTGGGCGACCCGGACTCGTCTACATTGCCTGTCGACAAGCTGCTCGACGACGCCTACCTCGCACAACGCGCCGACGAAGTCAAAGCCGACGAAGTGCCGGGCGCGGCGCCGGTCAAGCCGGGCTCGGGCGAGGCGGCGCCGGAAAAGGCACAGACCACGCACTTCTCGGTGGTGGACAAATGGGGCAACGCGGTGTCGAACACCATGACGCTCGACGGCGAATTCGGCTCGGGCGTCGTGGTCGACGGCGCGGGCTTTCTGCTCAACGACGCGATGGACGACTTCGTCACGAAGCCCGTCGCCGTGAGCGCGCCGGGCGGGAGCGGTGCGAGCAGTGCCGATCTCAACAGCGTGTTGCCGGGCCGCCGTCCGCTTTCGTCGATGACGCCGACCATCGTCCTGAAGGACAACAAAGTGTCGCTCGTGATCGGCACGCCGGGCGGCTCGCGCATTCTGACCTCGATCTTCCAGGTCATGACCGACCTTTACGACTTCAACATGACGCCCGCCGACGCGCTCGCGGCGATGCGCTTTCACCATCAGTTGCTGCCGCAAAAGACGATCTACTTCGAGCCGTATCGTCCGATTGGCGGCGAACTCGCCGCGCAGTTGCAAGCGATGGGCTACGCGCTGGAAGGTCAGTCGTTCAACGGCGACGTGCAGATGATCCGCATCGAGGGCACCACGCCCGAGCCGGCTTCCGATCCGCGCGGCATCGGCGTGTCCCGCGTGATACCTTGATCACGCTCTCAGCGGCAGCCGGTCACGACGGTGGTCGCCGCCTTGGCGGTCCTGGCGGTCTTGCCATCTGTTTCCGCGCAATTGAACTCTTCGCGACGGCAACGCTAAAAACAACACTACGGGGAACATCATGAACGCACGAAAACCACACGTACTGGTGCTGCCGGGTTACCAGAACTCGGGCGCCGGCCATTGGCAGACTCGTTGGGAGGCGCTCGATCGGTCATTCACCCGCGTGCAGATGCCCGACTGAGATCATCCCGTGCGCGACGCATGGTGCCGCGCGCTCGACACCGCGGTGGCCGCCGCCGACGCGCCGGTGCTCCTGGCGGCTCACAGCCTGGGCTGCCTGACGACCGCCTTCTGGGCCGCACAGTACGCGAGCGCCGCGCAACTCGCCAAGGTCGCCGGCGCGCTGCTCGTGGCCGTACCCGACCCGGCGGGGCCGCATTTTCCGCAGGATGCGAGCGGCTTCGCGCCGTTGCCGCTCGCGCGCTTGCCGTTTGCGAGCATCGTCGTTTCCAGCGCCGACGATCCCTACGGCGGCGTGCCGTTCTCGCAATCGTGCGCACACGCATGGGGCAGCCGCTGGCTCGACGTGGGCGCGCGCGGACACATCAATGCGGACAGCGGACTCGGCGACTGGGACGAGGCGCGCGGATGGCTCGCCTCGCTCGGCAACCCGGTCTGAAAAGGCCGCGACGGAGCGCGAGGCGGGTGGTGGGGTAGTCGGGTCGTCAGGCTGGCCCGCGGCGGGCGCACGCCAGCGAACTGTTATTACGTCATGGACCGGCGAGTTGCGGTGGGCCGCCGTGCGCCGGGAGAGCCGACAAAGCCGAAGAGCCGACAAAGCCGAGGAGCGGAGGAGCCGAGGAGCCGAGGAGCGGAGGACCCGAAGAGCCGAGGAGCCGGGAGAGCCACCTGCTTCCCTCTGACCCGCGGCTCCCCGCCACGCCGACGCCCGTTCAGCCTCAAATCACCGCCTGCGCGCGCAACGCCGCGATCCGTTCGTCGTCGTAACCGAGCATCTCGCGCAGCACGCTTTCCGTGTGTTCACCCAGCGTTGGCGGATGCGTCAGCGCCTGCGGCGGCGTGCCCGTCATATTGATCGGGTTGCGCACCAGCTTGACCGTGCCGCCGGACGGGTGCGGCAGGTCCACTTGCATGCCGCGCGCCACCACCTGCTCGTTTCCGAACACTTCCGCGAGATCGTTGATCGGCCCGCACGGGACGCCCGCGGCTTCCAGCGCTGCGATCCATTGCTGCTTGCCCTGCAGGCGGACCATCTCGGCGAGAATCGGCACAAGCACGTCACGGTGACGCACACGTGCCGGATTCGTCGCGAAGCGCGCGTCGTCGGCGAGTTCCGGGCGTTGGCCGACCTCGACGAACTTGCGGAACTGCCCGTCGTTGCCGACCGCGACGATGATCCAGCCGTCGCTCGTCTGGAACGTCTGGTACGGCACGATGTTCGGATGCGCATTGCCCCAGCGCACTGGCGGCTGACCGCTTGCGAGGTAATTCGAATTCATGTTGGCGAGCATCGCGACCTGCACGTCGAGCAGCGCCATGTCGATATATTGACCCTCGCCCGTGCGGTCGCGGTGCGTGAGCGCGGTGAGCACTGCGATGGTCGAATACATGCCGGTCATCAGGTCCGCAATCGCCACGCCGGCCTTTTGCGGACCGCCGCCCGGCTGGCCGTCCCGCTCGCCGGTAATGCTCATGAAGCCGCCGATGCCCTGCACGATGAAATCGTAGCCCGCGCGCTGCGCATACGGTCCGGTCTGCCCGAAGCCCGTCACCGAACAGTAGATCAGATCGGGCTTCACCTCTTTCAGCGACGCGTAGTCGAGTCCGTACTTCTTCAGCTGACCGACCTTGTAGTTCTCCAGCACCACGTCGCTTTGCGAGGCCAGTTCGCGAATGATTCGCTGCCCTTCGGGCGAGGCGATGTCCACGGTCACCGAGCGCTTGTTGCGGTTCGCCGCGAGGTAGTAGGCCGCCTCGCGCGTGTCCGCGCCTTCCGGCGTCCGGAGGTACGGAGGGCCCCAGTGGCGCGTGTCGTCGCCCACCTGCGGGCGTTCTATCTTGATGACGTCCGCACCGAAATCGGCAAGCGTCTGCGCGCACCAGGGGCCGGCGAGCACGCGCGTGAGGTCCAGTACGCGGATATGACTAAGAGCGCCCATGTCTGCAAGTGTCTCCCATGTAAGCGGTCGGCGCGCGAGGCGCCGCGGATGTGGGCCATCTTAAGCGATTCGCGCGGGCCGGCGCAGTCGGCCGAACGTCATAGGACGATTCAGACGCGACTCTCGCGGCGGTATGCCGGAAGCGCCACCGCATGCACGACAGCCGGATCGGCTCACCACACCGGCGACGGCGGGTATCTTCAATCAGCCCGGCAAACTGCCCGGCCCGACCTGGCCGAATGGCCAGCAAGCCCGCGGCGCTGCCGCGCAAGGGCGCCGATCCCGTATAATCAGTCGTTTAAGAAACAAACAGTTGGCGCATCTCACGATGCCGCCGGTAAAAGTCAGGAATAGTCAGGACCGTCCCCCGCACGCCATGAAAGCCGCCGAAATCCGCGAGAAATTCCTCAAGTTCTTCGAATCGAAGGGCCATACGATCGTTCGCTCGTCGAGCCTTGTGCCCGGCAACGACCCGACACTGCTCTTCACCAATTCGGGAATGGTGCAGTTCAAAGATGTGTTCCTCGGCGCGGAATCGCGTCCGTATTCGCGCGCCACGACCGCGCAGCGCAGCGTGCGCGCAGGCGGCAAGCACAACGACCTGGAAAACGTCGGCTACACCGCGCGTCACCACACGTTCTTCGAAATGCTGGGCAATTTTTCGTTCGGCGACTACTTCAAGCGTGACGCCATCCACTATGCGTGGGAATTGCTGACAGGCGTCTACCAGTTGCCGAAAGAAAAGCTGTGGGTGACCGTCTATCAGGAAGACGACGAAGCGCACGACATCTGGGCAAAGGAAGTCGGCGTGCCGGTGGAGCGCATCATCCGTATCGGCGACAACAAAGGCGCGCGCTACGCGTCGGACAATTTCTGGCAAATGGCCGACACCGGCCCGTGCGGACCGTGCTCGGAAATCTTCTACGACCACGGCCCGGAAGTGTGGGGCGGCCCGCCGGGATCGCCTGAGGAAGACGGCGACCGCTACATCGAGATCTGGAATCTCGTGTTCATGCAGTTCAATCGCGACGCGCAAGGCAACATGACGCCGCTGCCCAAGCAGTGCGTCGACACCGGCATGGGCCTCGAGCGTATTGCTGCCGTGCTGCAGCACGTGCACAGCAACTACGAGATCGATCTGTTCCAGGCGCTCATCAAGGCTGCGGCGCGCGAAACGGGTGTGAGCGACCTCACGAACAATTCGCTGAAGGTGATTGCCGACCACATTCGCGCGTGCTCGTTTCTGATCGTCGACGGCGTGATTCCCGGTAATGAGGGGCGCGGCTACGTGCTGCGCCGTATCGTGCGTCGCGCTATCCGCCATGGCTACAAGCTGGGCAAGAAGGGCTCGTTCTTCCATCGCATGGTGGCCGACCTCGTCGAGCAGATGGGGAGCGCCTATCCGGAACTGAAAGACGCGCAGCAGCGCGTGACCGACGTGCTGCGTCAGGAAGAAGAGCGCTTCCTCGAGACCATCGAACACGGCATGTCGATTCTCGAAAACGCGCTGGCCGAGCTCGAAAAGAAGGGCGGCAAGACGCTCGACGGCGAGCTCGCCTTCAAGCTGCACGACACGTACGGTTTCCCGCTCGACCTGACGGCGGACGTGTGCCGCGAGCGCGAAGTGACGGTCGACGAAGCCGCGTTCGACGAAGCTATGGCGCGTCAGCGCGAGCAGGCCCGCGCGGCCGGCAAGTTCAAGATGGCGCAAGGCCTCGAGTACTCGGGCGCCAAGACCACGTTCCACGGCTACGAGGAAATCGTCTTCGACGACGCGAAGGTCGTCGCGCTGTATGTGGACGGCGCGTCGGTGCAGGAAGTCGCGCAGGGTCAGCAGGCTGTGGTGGTGCTCGACCACACGCCGTTCTACGCCGAGTCGGGCGGCCAGGTCGGCGACCAGGGCCTGCTCGCCAACGCGAGCGTGCGCTTTGCGGTGGTCGACACGCTAAAGGTTCAGGCCGACGTGGTGGGTCATCACGGCACGCTGGAGCAGGGCACCCTGAAAGTGGGCGACGTGGTGAAGGCTGAAATCGACGCGGTGCGCCGCGCGCGCACGGCTCGCAACCACTCGGCCACGCACCTGATGCACAAGGCGCTGCGCGAAGTGCTCGGTTCGCACGTGCAGCAAAAGGGCTCGCTCGTCGACCCGGACAAGACGCGGTTCGACTTCGCACACAACGCGCCCATGACGGACGAACAGATTCGCCGCGTCGAGGAAATCGTCAACGCGGAAGTGCTGGCCAATGCGCCGGGCATCGTGCGCGTCATGCCGTTCGACGAAGCGGTGAAGGGCGGCGCGATGGCGCTGTTCGGCGAAAAGTACGGCGACGAAGTCCGCGTGCTCGACCTGGGCTTTTCGCGCGAGTTGTGCGGCGGCACGCACGTGCATCGCACCGGCGACATCGGCCTTTTCAAGATTGTGATGGAAGGCGGCGTGGCGGCGGGTATTCGTCGCGTGGAAGCCATCACCGGCGATAACGCGGTGCGCTTCGTGCAGGACCTCGATGCGCGCATCAATGCCGCGGCGTCGGTGCTGAAGGCGCAGCCGTCCGAGCTCACGCAACGCATCACCCAGGTCCAGGACCAGGTGAAGCAGCTGGAAAAAGAATTGAGCGCGCTCAAGTCGAAAATGGCGTCGAGCCAGGGCGACGAACTGGCCGGCCAGGCGATCGAAGTCGCCGGCGTGCAGGTTCTCGCCGCCACGCTGGAAGGCGCCGACGTGAAGACGCTGCGTGAAACGGTCGACAAGCTCAAGGACAAGCTGAAGAGCGCGGCGATCGTGCTCGCTTCCGTTGAAGGCGGCAAGGTCAGCCTGATTGCCGGCGTGACGGCGGACGCGAGCAAGAAGGTCAAGGCCGGCGAGCTCGTCAACTTCGTGGCGCAGCAGGTAGGCGGCAAGGGCGGCGGCCGGCCGGACATGGCTCAAGCCGGTGGCACGGAGCCCGCGAATCTGCCGGCAGCGCTTGCCGGCGTGAAGGGCTGGGTCGAAGCGCAGCTTTGAATCGCTGCTTTAAATCGCTGCCAGGTCGGGGCTTGGGCGCCGGCCGACAATGGCCTGTTGGCTGGAATATGAAACAGGCCTGAGCGTGAAGCAACATCCACAGGGTCACGTGGCGCGCCAACTTGCCGGCGCATTACGTGACCCTGCGTTTTTTTTCCGCCGTGACTCCACCGTGACTCCGACTTGGCGCCTGATCGTAAAAGCGTCACGCGCCCGTCTGATGCCGGCGCGTCAGGCCAAGCGCGCGACATCCCGCGGCATGTGAGCAAAAAAATCAGCCGATGTCATCGGCCCCCGCGCTGGCGTGAAGACGTGCATTGGCGAGCGTATCCGTACCCGCGTGCTCCTCATCTTCGGCGTCGCCCATGCCGTTTTGCCCCGTCAGCGTCTGCTTCAGCGCATTGAGCGCTGACGAAAAATGCCCGCGTCGCCAGACGAGCAGCGTGTCCACTGCGCCGATGTCGGGCAGATCGTGCACGGCGATATTGCTTGCATCCGCAGCCAATCCCAGCACGGAGCGGGGCGCCACCGCGACACCCGCCCCGGCGGCCACGCAAGCCACGATGGCGTGGTACGAGCCGAGTTCCAGCACCCGAGCCGGCCTCACGCCGTGCTCCAGATACCATTTCTCGATATAAGCCCGGTACGCGCAGCCGCGCTCGAACGCCACCAGTGTCGACAGCGCGACGTCGCGCACTTCGCGAATCGGCCGATGCCCGCGCGGAGTCAGCATGACGAGCTCCTCCGTGAACACCGGCACAGTCTCGAACAATTCGCCGAGGCTCGTCGGGTCGAGCGGGGTGGCGACGAGCGCGGCATCCACCTCGAATTCGCGCACCCGCTCGATCAGTTTGCCGGTCGTGCCGGTCTCGAGTTCGAGCGCCACATCGGGCCATTTCTGGTGATAGCGGGCGAGCAGGCCGGGAAGACGCGTCGCCGCAACGCTTTCCATCGTGCCGAGACGCAGGCGTCCGCTCGGGCGGTCCGCGCGCACCGCGTGCCGCGCTTCGTCGGCGAGAGCGAGTAGCCTTTCGGCATAGGGCAGGAGCGTCTCGCCGGCGGGCGTCAGCACGAGGCGCCGCCCGTCGCGGATGAAAAGCTCGGCCCCGAGTTGCTCTTCGAGCTGCTTGATGCGCGTGGTGACGTTCGACTGCACGCGGTTGAGCTTCGCGGCGGCGCGCGTCACGCCGTTCTCTCGCACAACGGCCCGAAATATCGTCAAGGCGGCCAAGTCCACAATTCTCTCCTTGCGATGGATAGTATCCAAATTATTCATTTTCCATGATTGAAACGTCAAGCTAATATGAGGTGGTCCGCTGGAATCCGGGCTGCCTGGAGGCTTTCCGCGGCTCCCGGCGGGTGGTCGCAGCAGCGGCGGGTGCATTCCATCGCATCTGATTGCCTCGCACTGCCTTGCACGGCCGACGGTCCCTGCGATTGCCGTGCGATCCCCGCACGGTGTCCTCCGCTTCTTCAATTTTCGTGAATAGCTGGCCATGAACGATCTCGCTTCCCACGCCGAACGCATTCCGGCCGAGCCGCGCGCGGCCCGGCGCGCCGCGCTTGCAGCCGCGCTCGCCTGCATGGTGACGCTCGCCGTCGCACTCGGCGTCGGGCGGTTCGCGTTCACGCCGCTCCTGCCGCTGATGCTCCACGGCGGCGCGTTCGGTCAGCCGCCCATCGACATTCAGCATGGCGGCTGGCTCGCGTCCTTCAATTACGCGGGCTACTTCCTCGGCGCGCTCACCTGCGCGGCGTTGCGCGTCGAGCCCGCGCGGATGGTACGCGTGGGGCTCGCGCTGACGGTGCTGCTGACGCTGGCAATGGGCGTCACGAGCCAGTTCTGGGTCTGGGCGGCGGTGCGTTTCGTCGCCGGGGCGGTCAGCGCGTGGACTTTCGTGTTCGCGTCGCAGTGGGGCTTGCGGCGGCTCGCGGAACTTGGTCAGCCGGCATGGAGCGGCGTGATTTACACGGGGCCTGGCGTGGGCATCGTCGGGACCGGGTTGCTCGTGAGCGCCGCGGGCGGTTATGGCGCGACGGCGGGATGGATCGGCTTCGGTTTGATTTCGGTGGTGCTGGCGGCGATTGTCTGGCCCGCGTTTGGCGCGGCGGCTGCGTCGGATCGCGAAACGGCTCGGCGCGGTTCAGCGGAGTCCGTCAAAGCCGGGCGCGATGGTCAATCGGCCCGCGCGGGGCAAGCGGGCGCCACTCAAGCGACTGGCCGCGCCTTCCCGTCGAACCCGGACCCGGTGACGGCAGATGCACGCACAAGCACAGGCGCAAGCACAAGCGCCCCAAACCATGCCGCGGCCGCGATACACCGCGAGGCAAGCCACCCCGCAATCGACAAGCTCACCCCCACCCATCGCGCGGACGCCTTCTGGCTCGTTGTTCTCTATGGTGTGCCCGGCTTCGGCTACATCATCACCGCGACGTTTCTGCCGGTGATCGCGCGCCATGCGTTGCCCGGCTCGCCGTGGCCGGACCTGTTCTGGCCGATGTTCGGTGCAGCGCTGATCGTCGGTGCCCTGCTGGCCGCGCGCCTGCCGCTGCACCTCGACAACCGCGTGCTGCTGGCCGGCAGCTACGTGTTGCAGGCTGTCGGTATCGCGCTTGGCATCATCTGGCCGACGGCGGGCGGTTTTTCGCTGGGAAGTATCCTGATCGGCGTGCCGTTCACCGCAATCACGCTCTTCGCGATGCGTGAGGCGCGGCGTCTGCGCGGCAACGAGGCGGCCGGTCTCATGGGCTACGCGACGGCCGCCTACGGCCTCGGCCAGATCGTCGGCCCACTGGTGGCCGCGCCCATTGCCGCGCGCACCGGCTCGTTTTCGCCCGCGTTGTGGCTCGCGGCGGGCGCGCTGCTGCTGGGCGCGGCGGGCCTCGTCGTCGTCGCGCGGATGCCTCGCGGACGGGGGCGCATGCCGGATTGCGGCTGCGCCTGAGCCGGGGTGGCGGCCGTGGCGCCTGAGCCCCCCGAGCCCCCCGAGCCCGCCGAGCCCCCTAACCCCCCACCGTGGCAAAACAACGCAGGCGCACTAAAATGACCGCTTTCCGTCATCCCCGCGCGTCTGTCGCCGGTCGCGCCGCCCGTCATGCAACATTTCGCGTCCGACAACTATGCCGGCATCTGTCCCGAAGCGCTCGACGCGCTGATCGCCGCCAACAACAGCGGCCACGAGCCGGCCTACGGCGACGACTCCTGGACGAGCCAGGTGTGCGACCGTCTGCGCGAACTGTTCCAGACCGACTGCGAAGTGTTCTTCGTGTTCAACGGCACGGCGGCCAACTCGCTTGCGCTTGCGTCGCTCTGCCAGTCCTATCACTCGGTGATCTGCCATGAGCTCGCGCACATCGAAACCGACGAATGCGGCGGCCCGGAGTTCTTCTCCGGCGGCTCGAAGCTGCTGACGGCGGCGGGCGTCGGCGGCAAGCTCACACCTGATGCGATCGAGGCGGTCGTCACGCGCCGCGCGGACATCCACTATCCGAAGCCGAAAGTGGTCACGCTCACGCAGTCGACGGAAGTCGGCACCGTCTACACCGTCGAGGAAATCCGCGCGATTGCGGCGATCGCCAAGCGGCGTCATCTGAAGGTGCATATGGACGGCGCGCGCTTCGCGAACGCGGTCGCCGCGCTGGACGTGCATCCTTCGGAAATCACCTGGCGAGCCGGCGTCGATGTGCTCTGTTTCGGCGGCACGAAGAACGGCTTGCCGGTGGGCGAGGCGGTGGTGTTCTTCGACCGTGCGCTCGCCGCCGACTTCGCCTACCGGCTCAAGCAGGCGGGTCAGCTTGCGTCGAAAATGCGCTTCATTTCCGCACCCTGGCTCGGCCTGCTCGATAACGACGTGTGGCTGCGCAACGCGCGTCACGCGAACGCAATGGCCGAGCGGCTGCAAACGCGCTTGCAGGAAATTCCCGGCGTGAGCATCATGTTCCCGCGCGAGTCGAACGCCGTGTTCGCGCAGTTGCCGGTGCAAGCCGCCAAGGCGATGCGTGCGCGCGGCTGGAAGTTCTACGAATTCATCGGCGCGGGCGGTTGCCGGCTGATGTGCGCGTGGGACACGCAGCCCGAGACAGTCGAGCGCTTCGCGGCGGAAGTCCGCGAGTTGTGCGCGGCATAAAAAAACCAACCTCCACCATGACCGACTACCGATTTTGCCCGCGCTGCGCGACGCCCCTCATCGAGCGCGCCGACGCCGAGCATGAAGGCGGCCGCATCCGCCAGACCTGTCCCGATGCGCAATGCGGCTACGTCCACTGGAACAATCCGCTGCCGGTCGTCGCGGCCATCGTCGAATACGAAGGCAAAATCCTGCTCGCGCGCAACGCCGCGTGGGCAGAAGGCGTGTTCGCGCTGATCACGGGCTTTCTCGAAAACGGCGAGACGCCGGAAGAGGGCATTGCGCGCGAAGTGTGGGAAGAAACGTCGCTGCACGCGGAGTCGGTCGAACTGATCGGCGTGTACGAATTCATCCGCAAGAACGAACTGATCATTGCGTATCACGTGAAAGCGCACGGCACGGTTTCGCTGTCGCCGGAACTGCTCGAATACCGCCTCATCGAGCCGGCGAAGCTGCGGCCGTGGCGCGCGGGCACCGGCCAGGCGCTCGGCGAATGGATGCGGCGACGCGGCCTGCCGTTCGAATTCGTCGACAAGCCGGGGCAGTAAGCGTGCGCGTTCGTCAGCTTCGCCTCGCAAGCCAACGAGACGCCGCCGCGCTTCGCGCAAAGCCTGAGCCCAGACCGTAGCCCACCCATCCGAGCCCACGCCGATGTCCAAACCCGCACCCACCGCGCGCAGCGCGTACCCGCACTTCCTGACCATCACCACGCGCTGGATGGACAACGACGTCTACGGCCACGTGAACAACGTGGTCTATTACAGCTACTTCGACACGGTCGTGAACGAGTATCTGATCCGCGTCGGCGTGCTCGATTTCGAGCGCGGCGCGACCATCGGACTCGTGGTCGAAACACACTGCAATTACTTCGCGCCGCTGGTGTTTCCCGAGCGCGTCGACGCAGGCCTGCGCGTCGCGCGGCTCGGCGGTTCCAGCGTGCGCTATGAAGTCGGCCTGTTCCGGGAGGGTGACGACGAAGCCGCCGCCCAGGGACACTTCGTGCATGTGTACGTGGACCGCGCGACGCGCCGGCCGGTGAATCTGCCTGACGCGCTGCGCGCGGCGCTTGTGCCGCTCGGCGTCGCCGGCAATGCGGCGGCGGACTAGACACGTGCAGTCGCTCGTCATCAATCTGCTGAACGGAATCAGCTTCGGGCTGCTGCTGTTCATGCTGTCGGCCGGCTTGACGCTGATTTTCAGCATGCTCGGCTTGCTCAACTTCGCGCACGCGAGCTTTTATATGCTCGGCGCTTACGTCGGCTATTCGGTCGCGGCGCGAGCCGGTTTCTGGGTGGCGCTCGTGGTCGCGCCGCTCGTCGTCGGATTGATCGGCGCGGCGCTCGAGCGGTGGCTGCTGAGGCGCGTGCGCAGTCACGGGCATCTCGCCGAGTTGCTGCTGACGTTCGGCGCGGCGTATGTGATCGGCGAACTCGTCAAACTCGGCTGGGGGCTGAGCCCGCTCGGCGCGAATGTGCCGGCGGCGCTCGACGGTCCGCTCTTCACGCTGTACGGCGCGAGCTTCGCGCGTTATCGCGCGTTCATGATGGCGGTCTCGCTCGTCATGCTGGCGCTGTTGCACGCGGTGCTGCGCGTGTCGAAGACGGGCCTCATCGTGCGCGCGGCGCTCACGCACGCAAGCGCCGTCGAAGCGCTCGGCCACAATGTGCCGCGCGTCTTCACCGGCGTGTTTGCGGCAGGCACGGCGCTCGCGGCACTGGCCGGCGTGATCGGCGCGCCGCTTTCCGTAATCGAACCGGCGATGGCCGAATCGCTGGGCTCGATCGTGTTCGTCGTCGTCGTGATCGGCGGGCTCGGATCGCTCGGCGGCGCGCTGGCGGCATCGCTGCTGATCGGCTGTGTGCAGACGCTGGCAGTGGCGAGCGACCTTTCGCTCGGCGACGTGCTCGCCGCATTCGATGCTTCTCTGCCGAGCGAATGGGACGCGCTGACGCTCGCGCAGCTTGCGCCGCTGATTCCGTATCTGCTGCTCGTCGCGATGCTGGCGCTGCGCCCGCGCGGACTGTTCGGACGGCGCGACGACCATGCGTGAACTGTTCAGGCCGACCACGCGAGTCGGGACGGCAACGCCCGCGGCCCGTGCGCGACCCGAAGCCGCGCGCAGGCACCGTCTCTTGCCGTGGCTCGCGCTGGTCCTGCTGCTGGCGCTGCCGCCTCTCGTCTCGCAGCAAAGCTGGCTGCTCGCCTACCTCGCGCAGACGGCGACGATGATCGTGTTCGCGCTTTCGTACAATCTGCTGCTGGGCGAAACAGGGTTGCTATCGTTCGGACATGCGGCGTATGCCGGCCTCGGCGCGCTGATTGCCGCGCAGGCGTTCAACCGGGCCGACGTGCCGCTTGCGCTGCTGCCGCTGATCGGCGGAATCGGGGCGGCGCTATGTGGCGTGCTGCTCGGCTTCATAGCGACGCGCCGCGCGGGTACCGCTTTCGCCATGATCACGCTCGGCATCGGCGAACTCGTTTCCGCCGCCGCGTGGAGCTTGCCCGACTGGTTCGGCGGCGAGGCCGGCGTCGCCATTGACCGCGCAAGCGGGCCCACGTTCGGCGCGTGGACCTTCGGCCCGGCGCGCGAAGCCTACACGTTGATCGCGCTGTGGTGCCTGCTTGCAAGCGCGGCCATGTTTGCGCTCTCGCGCACACCGTTCATGCGCCTTGCCAACGCGGTCCGCGACAACCCGGCGCGCGCGGCGGCAATCGGCTGCTATCCGCGCCGGATTCGTCATGGCGTCGTCGTCATGTCGGCGTTTTTTGGGGGCGTCGCGGGCACGCTCGCGCTGATCAACGTGGAGCTGGTGTCGACGGAAAGCGTGAGCATGGTGCGCTCCGGCTCGGTGCTGATTGCGACGGTGATCGGCGGCACGGGTGCTTTTTTCGGGCCGGTCGCGGGCGCGGTCGTGCTGACGTTTTTCAGCGTGGCGGTGGCCAGCGTCACGCGGGCGTGGCTCTTTTATCTCGGGCTGTTGTTTATCGTGATCGTGGTGACCTCGCCCGATGGGCTCGCCGGCTTCGTCGAGCGGCATGCGGCGCGGCTCGCGCAGTGCGGCTGGCGTGCGTGCGCGGCTGTCTATGTGGCCGGCGCGGCTGCGCTTGTGCTGTGGAGCGCGGCCGTCGTGCTGGCGGTGCAGTGGGCCTACGCCGTGCAATTCGGCGCGGACGAAGGCGCCGCACTGCGCGTCCCGGCAGGGCCTTCGCTTGTGTCGTTCGTGTTGGCGTCACCGTGGCGGCTCGCCGTCGCGGTCGGCGCGCTGGTTGGCGGCGGCGCGCTGGCGGCGCTTGCGGCAAACCGCGCGCAAACCCGGCTGGCCGCGCGCACCCGCGCGCTGCAAAACACCGGAGACGCACGATGATCCCGGCGCTCGCGCTGTATGGCGTCGCAAAACGCTTCGGCGCCACGCAGATTCTGCGTGGCGTGAATCTCGCGATCGAGCCCGGCGAACGGCATGCGCTGATCGGTCCGAACGGTGCGGGCAAATCGACGCTGTTCAATCTGATCGCCGGCGGCGCGCGGCCGAACGCGGGACGCATCGATCTGTTCGGCGCGGAGATCACACGGCTTGCGCCGGCGGCTATCGCGCGCCGCGGCCTCGCGCGCAGTTTCCAGAGTACGAGCGTGTTCGGGCGCCTCTCCGTGTTCGACAACCTGCGCTGCGCCGCGCTGCTCGCGGAGCGCGACCGTCTGCGCTGGTGGCAGCGTTTCGCGGGTTCGTCCACGGTCGATGCACGCGCGTCACAGGTGCTCGAAGCCGTCGGCCTCGGCGATCGCGCTCGCGACGAGGCGGCCACGCTTAGCTATGCAGAACAACGCGCGCTCGATCTCGGCATCGCGCTCGCGGGCGGCGCGCATACCTTGCTGCTCGACGAGCCGACCGCCGGCATGAATCGCGCGGAAGCGGCGCGCACCATCGAGCTGATCCGCGAGACCACCGCAGGCCGCACACTGCTGATGATCGAGCACGACATGGACGCCGTCTTCGCGATCGCCGATCGTATTTCAGTGCTTGTACAAGGGCGCATTATCGCAACCGGTGCGCCTGCGGCGATTCGCGCGGACGCCGCGGTGCGCGCTGCCTACCTCGGCGAAGGTTTCGACGAAGGAGGCGGCGCATGACGCCATTACTCGACATTCGCGGACTCGACGCGTGGTACGGCCCGAGCCAGGCCTTGCACGGCGTGAGCCTGCGGATCCACGCGGGCGAAGTGCTCGCGCTTGTCGGTCGCAACGGTTCGGGCCGCTCCACGCTCGCGCGCGCGATCATGGGCCTCGTGCAACGCGACGGCGAATTACGCTTCGCGGGCCGCTCGCTGGCCGGGCTGCGGACCTTTGAGATCGCGCGACTCGGCATCGGTTATGTGCCGGAGCATCGCGATGTATTTCCCACGTTGAGCGTCGGCGAGAACCTGCAACTCGGCATTGCGCCCGGCGATGGCCCTCGCGCTCGCACGCCGCGCTTTTCGCTCGACGACGCATACACGCTCTTTCCCGTGCTGCGCGAGCGCAAGCGCACGCGGGCGGGCGCGCTGTCGGGCGGCGAGCAGCAAATGCTCGCGCTCGCAAGGGCGCTGCTTCGCGATCCCGATCTGCTGGTGATCGACGAACCCGGCGAAGGCCTCGCGAGCCTCGTCATGCAGCAGGTCGCGCAGTGTCTGCGTGTGCTGCGCGAGCGCGGCATGGCGATGCTCCTGATCGAGCAGCGCCTCATCATGGCGCGGGACATGGCGAGCCGCGTCGCGGTGATGGGGCACGGCGAAATCGTCTTCGAAGGCGAGCTCGACCAGTTCCTGCAGCGCACCGATGTGATGCGCGATTGGCTCGGCGTGGGTTGAACCGGCTCTCGTGAGCTTTCTTCGCTCGCCCGCCCGGCGGTCCGACGTCGCGCCGGAAAAACGGCGCGGTAATTAGCGTTTGAATCTTTGTCGCCGGCACCCGGCTTGCGCCCAGCGCACGCGGCTTCGCAGCGGTTCGTTACCGCGATTCAAACGCTTGATCGTTTGGTGAGCGTCCTCCAGAAATCTTGTCGGCAGCGCGCGGACAAATAAAGACAATCATTCGAAGACGCGCGGCGACACCCGTCGCGGGTTCAGGGAGGAGACATCATGAAAGAGACCGGCGCTTTCGACGGCAGGCCCGCTTGCGAGCTGTGTATGGCACCCAGGCGTGGATGGCGCATGCCGCTTGTCGCGGGTACCGTGCTGCTCGCCGCGGCCCTGTGCATGTCGGCGTGCGCCGATGCGAGTTCGACGGCAAGTGCGACGGCAAGTGAAACGGCGGGCCCGGCTTCAAAAGCGGCGAGCCCGGCTCCGCAAGCGGCGACCCGCGCAGACGCACAAACTGCAAGCACCTCAGCCGCGCAGTCCGCGTCATCGCCACGTCCCGCGATCGAAGCTGCAAAAGCCAGACAACTCGCCTTCGAACAAGGCATCGCGGCACGCGTGCCGTCGGCAAGCGGCATGAGCGTCACGCGCAGCCGCGCGCTGACGCTGCGCGACTCGGGCATCGACGGCTCGCTGATGTTCGCGCGCGATGTCGACTTTCGCGTGACCGGCGACATCGGCTTCATGATTCACGACATGGCAGCGACGCTCGTGCCCGCGCATGCCGGCGAGCCCATCGTATTCGACGACCCGACGAGCGTGACCATCGACGTGCATCGCGGCGAGGTCACGCTCGACAGTGCGAAGCTGACGGCGATTTTCAACCGCTATCTGTTCCAGTATCAGGGCTCGCCGCTGCGCAATATGCGTGTCGTGCCGCAGGACGGCGGCAGCTTGCGCATCACCGGCGAGATGCATCGCGGCTCATGGGTGCCCATCGCGCTCGCCGGATCGCTCGCGATGCGCGGCGCCGACGAACTCGTGTTCCATGCCGATCACATCGAGGTCGCGGGCGTTGCCGCCGACAGATTGATGCAGGCCGCGCACGTGAAGATGGCCGATCTGCTGAAAGTGGATACGCCGATTGCGCGGCTCGACGGCGACGACGTCGTGATGCAGGTCGCAAAGCTGACGCCGCCGCCTGCGCTGCGCATGCGGATCGCGACCATCGTCACGAGTGCGGCGGGCGTGCGCTTCACGCTCGACGACGGCACGCTGCAGCACATCGACTGGCCCGCGACCATGCCCGCGCGCGGCATGCTGGTGCAAGGCGGCGACGTGAAATTCATGCGCTCGATGCCGATGAATATCGACATGGCGTTGACGCCGCTCGACGCGAGCGTGCCCTTCGTGCTCGATCTGTATCACTATCGCGAGCAGATGGCTGCCGGCTATTTCACATTCGACGAAGCCGGCGCGCTCGACGTGCACCTGCCTTCCTACGCGACGCTCGCCAGCGCGGCGAAACAAGCGCCGCTGCAAGTGGGCAGCGCGAGTGCGCGCTTTAACGACAGCTTCATTCGCGCGCAGCAGGCGGCGCTTGCCGAGGCGCGGCTCGTGTGGCAACGCGTGCCGCAGAGTCTGCAAGCCGCGTGGGCGGCGCGCGCGAAGCCTGTCAGCCTGCGCACGGCGTTTTCGCGTGCGACAAAGGGGGAGGGGATTCGAACCCCTGCACCTCGCGACGAGCGGCATTCGCTCGGCCCGGCTCCGCTTATTCACGTCGAGAACGTCGACTTCTACGTGGCCGGGCGCATCGGCTTTCATGTGCGCTCACTCGACGCGCAAATGATCCAGAAGACAGCGGGACAGCCGGTCGATCTCGACGATCCCGCGCAGTACGACATCCGCATTATCGGCGGCGAGGTGGTCGAGCCGTGGCCGGCCATGGCCGCGCTGTTCAACGACTATCTGCTCGATTACGAGCCGCGCTCGCTCAACGACCTGCAATTGAAGCCCATGGACGGCAAGCTCGAAGTCACGGGCGGCATCAAACTGTGGAATCACTTCCCGGGCATCTGGCTGCCGACGACGATGAGCGGCACCCTTGTCGCGCGAGACGAGCGGCATCTCGTCTATGAGCCGACCTCCGTAAAAGTGCTGGGCGTGCCGCAGGCCGGACTGCTGCGCGCGCTCGATATTCCACTCGCCTCGTTGACGCCCTTCGCGCGCAAGGGCGTGGTGTTGCAAGGCAACGAACTCGTCTTTGATCAGTACACCGTATTTCCGCCGCCTGTGTTGCAAGGTCGGCTCGCCAGCGCGACGGTGACCGACGAGGGCCTCGTGCTCAAATTCAGGCGCGACGCCGGTGCAGCGGTCGCGAAGCCGCCGCCCAACGCTGCAAAGAGCTATGTATGGATCGAGTCCGGCGACGTCAAGATGTTCAACTCGCTCGTCACGAACGCGCGGACCTTCATTCAGGACAGCTCAAATTCCGGCGCGATGAAGTTCGATCTATATGGTTATCGCCGGGATGTGGCAAAAGGGACTGTACGAATGGGCACCGACGGTGCGCTCGCTGTGGATCTCGCCGCGCGCAGCCAATGACGCGGCGAGCCGTACCGCTCAATCTTCCTTGTTGATGATCCACTCGTGCGCGGGATCGTTGCGGAAATGCCAGACCCGCTGTGCACCCGCCATCACGTTCAGATAATACGAATCGTAGCCATAAGGCACGACGACGGGATGATAGCCGCGCGGCACCATCACGACGTCGTGATCCTCGACCGCCATGGATTCGTCGATGTCGCGCATGTCCGTGTACACGCGCTGAAACGCAAAGCCCTGCGGCGGGTTCAGCCGATGGTAGTACGTCTCCTCGAGCGAACTCTCGTGCGGCACGTTGTCCGTGTCGTGCTTATGCGGCGGATAGCTCGACGCATGCCCGCCCGGCGTTCGCACCTCGACCACCAGCAGCGACTCGGCCGGTTCGGTTTGCGGAAGAATGTCGCATACGTATCGCGTATTCAGGCTCTTGCCGCGCGTCGAGCGCTTCATCGAAGAGGGCTCGATCAGGCGCGCGGGCAACTCGCCTTTTGCAGGCGCACTCGCCACGCCGATCTCGGCATCGCGGCAGGCACGCACCGCGGCGCGCACGCCGGGCGGCAAATAGACCGCATACGGCGCCGCGTCTTCGAACACGCTGTCGCGCGAACCGAGCGAGGTCCATTTCGCGTCCGGCGTTTCGATGTCCACCGCACCCGCGAGCACGACAATGCAAACTTCGCGCGACGGTTCGAAAACGTGCACGACTTCGCTCGCGCCGAGGCGATAAGCGGCAAAGCCGACGTATCGCCAGCACGCCGATTCAGGTGTCACTCGCGCGATCGTCTGGCCCTCGCGCTCGGCCTTCACCAATAGACTCATGCTGCCTCCTGCGTGTTCTGCGGGTTGCGCCCGGCATCGTTGCCCCTCGTTCCGGGCGGCGCATCGACGAGCGCGCGCAATGTTCTGAAGCCCTTTTGCGCGTATTCGAACGACGGCGCGACGACCGGGTCCTGCTCGGCCTCCACCACGAGCCAGCCCGAATAACCATGCTGCTTCAGACGCGCGATGATCGACGGAAAATCGACCGCGCCGTCGCCCGGCACGGTGAAGGCGCCTGCGATCACCGCGTCGAGAAAGCTCCAGTTGCGGTTGCGCGCGAGCCTCATGACGGCAGGGCGCACGTCCTTGCAATGCACATGGCAGACGCGGCCGATGTGCTTATCGAGCACGCTGATCGGATCGCCGCCTGCAAACGTGATGTGTCCCGCGTCGAACAGCAGGCCGACGGCGTCGCTCGTGCGCGACATCAGCTGATCGACGTCGGCGGGCGTTTCCACATAGGCGCCCATGTGATGATGGTACGCAAGCCGCACGCCGCGGCTTAACGTATAGCGCGCGAATTCGTCGACGCGGGCGGCATACGCGGCCCATTGCGCGTCGCCGAAAAAACGCGGCCGTTGATACAGCGGCTTCGGCGCGCCCTGAATCGAATCGGCCACCTCGCCATATACCATCACAGTCGCGCCGTTTTGCGCGAGGAGGTCGAGATGCGGACCGACTTCGGCGATTTCGTCTTCGACACTGCGCCGCGCGAGGCGGCCCGAATACCATCCCGAGACAAGCGCGAGATCGTATTGCGCGAGCAGCGTCTTCAAAGCCTGGGGCTCACGCGGAAACTTGTTGCCGAGTTCGAAGCCCTGATAGCCGATCTGGCGACCCTCCGTGAGCGCGACGTCGAGCGGCGTCTCGCCGCCGAGCGAGGGCAGGTCGTCGTTCATCCACGACAACGGATTGATGCCGATGCGTACGTTGAAAGCGGTCATGCGAGCGATCCTCAGTCGTTATGGGCGTTGGCGTTGGCGTTGTCGTTGCAGTTGCGGTTGCCGCGGGCCGCGATCTGCGCGTCGTAATGGGCCCGCGCGTCGCGCACGCTCGCTCGCGGCGATACTTCGGGCACCGCGACCTCCCACCACCAGCCGCCCTCCGTGGTGGTGCGCGCGGGGTCGGTATCGATGCTGATGACGTAGGTGCCATCCGCGGCGCGCGCACGTTGCAGCGCGGCCTCCAGTTCGCCGATATTCGCTGCGTGTTCGGCAAGCGCTCCCAGCGCTCGCGCGTGTGCGGCGAAGTCGATGCGCGGCGCGCCGAGCGGACCTTGCATGCAGTCTTCGAGCAGATTGTTGAACGGCGCACCGCCGCAGGCCTGCTGCAGCCGGTTGATGCAGCCGTAGCCGCGATTGTCGAGCACGACCACGATCAGCTTCGCGCCGAGCATCACCGAGGTCGCGATCTCGCTGTTCATCATCAGATAGCTGCCGTCGCCCACCATCACGATCACTTCGCGCTCGGGCCGTGCCAGCTTTGCGCCGAGGCCGCCCGCGATCTCATAGCCCATGCACGAGTAGCCGTATTCGACGTGATACGCGCCGGGCCTCGCCGCGCGCCACAGCTTGTGCAGTTCCGCGGGCAAAGTGCCGGCTGCGCACACCACAATGTCGTTCGCCGCCGAGTCGGCGGCCGAACGTTGCACGGCGCCGATGACATCGCCCTCGTAGGGCAGCACGGCAGCGCTCTGCGGCGCATGCGTGAGTGCGTACACCGTGTCGCGCCAGGTTGCCGCGAGTTCGTGCGCCTTCGCGGTCCATGTGCGATCCGCATGCCAGTCTTGCAGGCCCGCATTGAGCGAGTCGAGTGCCTCGAGCGCAAGGCGCGCGTCTGCTTCGACCACGAGCGCACGATGCTTGAGGCCGTCGAATGCATTGGCGTTGATGCCGATCACGTCCGCCTGCGTAAAAAGCGTATTGGAGCCGGTCGTAAAGTCCTGGAGGCGCGTGCCGAGCGCGAGCACGCAATCGGCCTCGCGCGCGAGCGCATTCGCAGCAGGCGAACCCGTCACACCCAATGCACCCACGTTCAACGGATCGTCCCAGGCGAGCGATCCCTTGCCCGCCTGCGTTTCCGCGACCGGAATGCCGTGCGCGGCGGCGAAGCGTTGCAGCGCGTGAGTCGCGCGGCCGTACAGCACGCCGCCGCCCGCGACGATCAACGGACGCTGCGCTCGCTGCAGGCGTTCAATTGCAGCGCTGATTTCGTCGATGCGCGGCGCGGGCGAATAAAACGTCACGACGCGCGGCGCGAAGAAATCGACGGGGAAGTCCCACGCCTGCGCCTGCACGTCTTGCGGCAACGCGAGCGTGACGGGGCCGCACGACGCGGCATCGGTCAGCACGCGCAGTGCGCGCGGCAGCGCACTCAACAATTGCGCGGGGTGCACGATACGGTCGAAGTAGCGCGATACGGGCTTGAACGCGTCGTTCGCGGAGACGCCGCCGTCGTAGAAATCTTCGACCTGCTGAAGAACGGGATCCGGCGCACGTGAAACGAAAATGTCGCCGGGCAATAGCAGCACCGGCAGACGGTTCACATGCGCGAGCGCGGCGGCGGTCAGCAAATTAGTTGCGCCCGGTCCAATGGACGTCGTGACCGCCATCATGCGGCGGCGGAAATGCGCTTTCGCATACGCAATCGCGCTATGCGCCATCGCCTGTTCGTTGTGCGCGCGCAGCGTGGGCAATGCGTCGCGATGCTGATACAACGCATCGCCCATGCCCGCCACATTGCCATGACCGAAGATCGCGAACACGCCGCCGAAGAGCGGCTCGGTGCCCGTCCCGTCCTCCGTCGCAACGCGTTGCGCGGCCAGGTGGCGCACGAGCGCTTGCGCGGTGGTCAGGCGGATCGTGTCGCCCGGCACCGCGCCGCTCGCGGATGTCGCTGCGTGCTGCTCGCCCTGATGATCTGAAAAGCGCTGGTTCATGCAGCCTGCTCCTGATGAACATGCGGATTGGCATCGCGCCTGGCAGCGGCGGATTCGCGCGCCGCGCGCCACGATGCGATCAGCGTTTCGAAAGTGCGGCGTACGCGCGCGATCAATTCGTCGTCGCCAATTTCACCGGCGAGCCACGCATGGCTCGGCTCGTGGAAAATCGTGCGGCCCACGGTGAAGCCGCGGCACGTCGACGAGCGCGCCGCCGCGCGAAAGCCCTCGTTCAACTGCTCGACGCCCGCTGACAAACCGAGCAGCACCACGCCGCGGCAATACGGATCGCGTTCCGCGATCAATGCGTCGACGCCGCGCCATTGCGCCTCGTCCATCGGTTCGAGCTTCCACCACTCCGGGTAGATGCCGATGTTGTAGAGGCGCTTCAACGCGCGGTACACCACGTCCGGTGCTTGCGGCAAGTTCGCGTGCTTCGGCGGAATCACTTCGAGCAGCAGTTCGTGGCCGCTTGCCTGCGTCGCATCGTAAAGCGCGCGCAATTGTGCTTCCTGTTCGAGACGCTGTTCGACGGGTTCGTCGGGATGAAATTGCACGAGGCATTTCGCGACATGTTCCTGCGGCCACGTCACGAGCGTCGTGCCCACCGAACGACCATGATCGAACACGAGCGGCACGGAGCCGGGCAATTCCACCGGACGGCCAATCCACCAGCCGCGGCCGGTGGCAGCGTTGAGCGCGTCCTGGCCATATCGGTCGTCGATCAGCACGCCGATGCGGCCTTGCAGGCCCAGTGCGTTTTCGGTCTGCGCGACCGCATCGACGAAAAGGCCTTTGAGCCTGGCGATACGCGCCTCGCTTGCGCCCGTCTGCTGCGCAAGTTCGAAGAACTGATTGCGATGGTCGAACGCAAAGCCGAGCACTTCGGGCCACGGCTTGCGCGCGGGCGTCACCCGATGCAGGCGCGCCAACGTCGCGTCGCGATCCGGGCGGCGCATGCGTTCGGGATCAGCTTTCGCCTCGCGAAGGAAGTACTCGAGTTCGGCGGGCGTCGGCATGGCCGGCGCACACGCGTGACGCGAGACGACGAGTGCGCCGCTGGCGTTCGCGGCGCGCGCGCAGGCGTCGAGTGGTTGATCGCGCAACCATCCCGAGAGAAAGCCCGAGGCGAATGCATCGCCCGCGCCCAGCACGTTCAGCACTTCGACTTCCACGCCGCCGTGAACCGGCACGTCGTCTAGCGAAGCGGGCACCTTGCCGTCGAAGATCTGGCAGCCGAGTGGCCCGCGCTTGAGCACGAGCGTGGCGGGCGTGACCGCGCGCACCATCGCGAGCGCGTCGGCGAGTTCGCTCTTGCCGCCGGCAATGCGGAACTCTTCCTCAGTGCCGATGACGAGATCGAACAGCGGCAGAATGCGCTGCAAATGCGCGGTGACGCCTTCGCTCGCGACAAAGCGCGTTTCGCCGTCCGCCTTGCCGGTGAGGCCCCACAGCACCGGGCGATAGTCGATGTCGAGCACGGTGCGCACCTGGTTGCGCCGCGCATAGTCGAGCGCGCGGCGGCTGGTGCGGTTCACCTGCTCGGTGGAGAAATGCGTGCCGGTGATCAGCAGCGCTTTCGACGACGCGATGAATGCCTCGTCGAAATCGGCTTCGTCCACGGCCATGTCCGCGCAATTCTCGCGGTAGAAGATGAGCGGAAACGTATCGCGGTCCTTCAGTCCGAGCAGCACGAGGGCGGTCAGACGCTCCTGATCGACGCGCACGTGGCTCACGTCGCAGCCTTCCTTCGTCAAGGTCTCGGTGAGAAAGCGGCCCATATGGTCGTTGCCGACGCGCGCGAGCATGGCTGCTGCCAGCCCGAGACGCGCGCAGCCGAACGCGATATTCGCGGACGAACCGCCGAGATATTTGGCGAAGCTCGACACGTCCTCGAGGCGCGCGCCGACCTGCTGCGCGTAAAGGTCGACGGCGACGCGGCCAAGGCACACGATGTCGCGGCTGCGGCCCGGCGCGAAGCGGCTGCCGGTGTTCGCGCCGGAGACGCCTGCGCCCGCGCTTTCATGCGCTGCGCGCGGGGTCTGCGCCGGCATGCCGCTGAATGTACTGGAATGAGCCATGAATAGTCCTGAATGACGGAGCGCGGCAGCCGGTGCCACGGCAGCAGCCGCCGCGCGAATGAATCAGATCGTTGCGCCTTCGAGTTCGCCGATCATCTTCTGCATCTCGGCGCCGCCCGCCATCATGTCGAGCACTTCATCCTTGCTGATGGTCTCCTTGGTGAACGTGCCGAGGGATTTGCCGCGATTGAGCAGCGTGAACGAGTCGCCGATCGGATACGCGTGGTGCACGTTGTGCGTGATGAAAATGACCGAGATGCCCTTCGCGCGCGCCTTGTGAATCAGCTTCAGCACGTTGAAACTCTGCTTCACGCCGAGCGCGGCGGTCGGTTCGTCGAGAATCAGCACGCGGGCGCCGAAGTGAATCGCGCGCGCAATCGCCAGACACTGCTTTTCGCCGCCCGACATGGTGCCGATCGGCTGATGCGGATCGCGCACATTGATACCCATTTCGGCCAGCTTGTCGCGCGCGGTGGTCGCGCTCGTTTCCAGATCCATGACGTTCAGGAGACCGAACAGTTTCTTTTGCGGTTCGCGTCCCATGAAGAAATTGCGCGCGACGGAGAGGAGCGGCACGAGCGCGAGATCCTGATAGACGGTGGCAATGCCGAGGTCCAGCGCGTCTTTCGGCGACTCGAACAGCACCGGCTTGCCGTCCACGAGATACTGGCCCGACGACGGCTGATGCACGCCGGCCAGCGTCTTGATGAGCGTCGACTTGCCCGCGCCGTTGTCGCCGAGCAGGCAGTGCACTTCGCCGCGCCTCAGGCGCAGCGTCACGCCGCTTAGCGCAATGACCTTGCCGAAGTACTTGCTGACGTTTTCCAGCGCGAGGATCACGTCGTCCTGAGGTGCGGCGGCCGCCGCCACCGGCGCTTCATGGGGCATAGGGTTCGTATCGGACATGGTCGTCTCCTCGTTACGATTGCGACACGCGACGGCGCACGTAGTGGTTGAACAGCACCGCGATCAGCAGCATCACGCCGAGGAATACGCGGAACCAGTCGGAGCTGACATTCGTATAGGTGATGCCGATCTGCACCACGCCGAAGATCAGCGCGCCGAAGCAGGCGCCGACCACCGATCCATAACCGCCCGTGAGCAGCGTCCCGCCGATCACCGCGGCGATGATCGCTTCGAATTCCTTCTGCAAGCCGCGGTCGGCCGCCGCCGAGCCGATGTCGCACACTTGCAGCACGGCGAAGAGGCACGAGCAGAATGCGGTCAGCACGAACAGCAGAATCTTCACGCGACGCACCGGAATGCCGACGTTCTTGGCTGCATTGGCGTCGCCGCCGACCGCGAGAATCCAGTTGCCGGCGCGCGTTTTCGCGAGTACGAACGCGCAAATCGCGGCGAGGCCGAACCACCACAGAATCACCTTCGGAATGCCAGGCACGAGCGCGTGGCCGTTGTCGAGCAGCGTGCCGATGCCGTGATGCGCGAGCATCGTGAAGAGGCCTTTCAGCGCAACGCCGTGAAAGAGCGCGTTGGCGAGCCAGTCCTTTTGTGCGAGATCGCCGACGCCGGAGACGATGGTGCGGTCGGCGAACATGATCGACAGCGCGAGCGTGAGGCCGCGCAGAATGAACAGGAAAGCGAGCGTGACGATGAACGACGGCAGCCGCGTGCGCATCACGAGATAGCCGTTGAGCGCGCCGAGCAGCATCGAGCCGGCGAATGCAAACAGGATGGCAAGCGAAATAGGCCAGTGAAAATAGACAGTCGGGATCGCGACCATCATGCCGGCAAAGCCGATCATCGAGCCGATGGAAAGGTCGAATTCGCCCGCGATCATCAGCAGGCACGCGCCGACCGCGAGGATGCCGAGGTAAGCGGACACCTGCGACCAGTTCATCACGCCGTCGAGATTGAACATGCCGGAGCTGCCGGCTGTGAGCGCGAAAACGAGAAACACCAGTACCGCGCCGGAAATCGCGGCGAATTCGGGGCGGTTCAGCAAATGACCGAACCAGGATTCCTTGCGCACGCGCTCGTCGGTATCGGGGCGCGGCCCGGCGCTGTTCGAATCGACGTGCGGTGGAAAGTGTTTGCCGGCTACACCCATGATGTCTCCTTGGAGCCGGCTGTGCGTCTGGGCAGCGGGAACGCGGTGCGAGAGCGACAGCCGGTGAAATGCGCGCTGGCGGCGAAGCCGCCCGGCGGGAGCGAAGCCCGCCGCGCGCGTGACTAGCTAGGAAAAAGAATCAGCGGTACTGCCCCGCGTACTTGATGACCTTGTCGAGGTTGTCCTTCGTGATGAAGCCCGGACCCGAGCGAATGTTCTTCGGCCCATACGACGGCGCGAGACCGTAAGTGGCGAGCCGCGCCTTGAACTTCGGATTCGCTTCGAGGATCTGGCGGATTTTCGCCGGGTCGGTGGTGTGGTCCTTCTTCACGATGGCGAGCACGGCGACCGGGATGTAGCCCTGCAGATAGGGCTGCTGATCGATCGCGAACTGGATCGTGCCGTTCTGAATGGCCTTGGCGATGTCGTCGGAGAAGTCGAACGTGCAGAAATAGATCTTGCCGGCGAGGCCCATTTGCTGGACCGCTTTCAAGGTGGCCGAGGCGGGCGTCGGTCCCAGTGTGAGAATCGCGCCGGTGTTCGGATGATTGCGCAAATAGGCGCTCACCTTCGACTGGATTTCGGTCGGGTCCTGGCCGGAATCGATGGTGGAGGCCTTGTAGTCGACGCCGAGCGCGTCCGCGAAACCGCGGCAACGGTCGAACGAAACGGTGTTGGTCGCAATGTGGTTCACGCACAGAAACGACTTCACGCCGGCGGCTTTCGCTTTCTCGCCCGCGGCTTTGCCCGCCACATATTCGGGTTGGCCCACGTGCATGATCGCGCCGAGTTGCGCGCTCTGTTCCTCGGTGCCGGAATTGATCGTGACGAGCGGAATCTTCTTGGCCGTGACCTTGTTGATGGAGCTCTTCAGCACGTCGTAATCGGCGATGGTGACGATCACGCCGTCGTAGTTGCGCGCCGCGGCCTGTTCGACGAGTCGTGCCATATCGGCGATGTCGCCGTTGGGCGGATTGCGATAGTCGGTCTCGACGTTGAAGTCTTCGTCCGCCTGCTTGATCGCGTTCTTGATGGTGTTCCACCACGAATCGGAGTCCGGCGCGTGGCTGATCAGCACGAAATGAGCGTCGGCCGCGCGGGCGGCCGAGGCCGCTCCGAATCCCGTTGCCAACGTCAATGCCGTCACCAGAACCCTGAGCGTAGCCTTGCCCTTGCAAAGTCTCATGTCTCCACCTTTCTCGGTCTGTCGTTATTGAAGGGAGCGACGCACGTTCGCCGAAGCGCCATCGCTCACAACCAAGATTAGGTCATCTTCGAGGGTGGTGCAACAGAAATTTCACGGTGAATAAAAATGGAAAATACGTTCCATTTATGCGGTGCGCTGCCTATAATCGGCAACGTCAACCTGCCGTGCGGCGCGCCTTTGTGACGCTCTGCCGCACTGCGATAAAGCACGAAAGAGAGAGCCATGGCGGAAGACAGCACGGAAGAATTGCCGAGCGTCGAAGAATTGATGCAGCGCATCGCGGAAAACTACGAGGCGCTGCCGCGTCAGTTGAAGAATGTCGCGACGTATATCGAGCAGCATCGCGCGAGCGTGATGGTGGATCGCACGAGCGATATTGCCGCGAGCTGCGGTGTGCATCCGTCGGCGGTGGTGCGCTTTGCGCAGCGCTTCGGCTTTTCCGGATTCTCCGACTTGCAGGCGGTGTTCCGCCAGGCTTACACGGGGCAGGGCGCGTCCTCGCCCAGTTATCAGCAGCGCATTCGCAAGCTGATCGACGAAAAGCCGGGCGCGCTGTCCGGCGGAGCGGTGGCGCGCGAATTCATTGCGGCTTCGCGCGGCGGCCTGGAAGAACTCGAAGCGGGCCTCGACGACAAGCAGTTCGACGCCGCCGTCAAGATGCTGCAGCAGGCGGACAACCTCTATGTGATCGGCGTACGGCGCTCGTTTCCGGTGGCGAGCTACATCGTCTATGCGTTGCAGCACACGCCCAAGCGTGTGCATCTCGTCTCCGGTTTCGGCGGCATGTATCGCGAGCAGATTCGCAGCGTGAAAAAGGGCGACGTGGTCATCGCTATCAGTTTCGCGCCCTATGCAAAAGAAACGCAGTATTGTCTGCGCGTCGCGCATCATCATCAGGCTAAGACGCTGGTTATTACGGACAGCCAACTATCTCCGCTCGCGCGCTACGCCAGCACCCAACTGTATGTGAAAGAGGGCAGCGCCTTCGCGTTCCGCTCGCTCACCAGCACGATCTGCCTGTGCCAGGCGCTTTTCATCGCGCTTGCGTACAAGCTCGAATTGAACGTGGAAGAATCCAAAGACACTGGAGGATACGATGACTGACGCAGCAAAACCCATCGACGTCGCGGTCTTCGGCGCGGGCCGCATCGGCAGGATTCATGCGGCGAATCTCGCGCGGCAGCCGGGCGTGCGGCTCAAATATGTGGTCGATGTGAACCGCGAGGCGGCCGCGGCGCTGGCCGCCGAGCACGGCGCGCAGGTGGCGGATATCGACGGCGCCATGGGCGACGCGTCGGTGGGCGCCACGGTGATCTGCTCGAGCACCGACACGCATGCCGACCTGATCGTGAAGTCGGCCGCGCAGAAAAAGCATGTGTTCTGCGAGAAGCCGGTGGACCTCACGCTCGAACGCGCGCGTGTCTGCGCCGATGCGGTGCAACGCGCGGGCGTGGTGTGCATGATCGGCTTTCAGCGGCGCTTCGACCCGACGTTTTCCGCGCTGAAGGCGCGTCTCGACGCGGGCGAGATCGGCACGCCGGAAATGCTGGTCGTGACGAGCCGCGATCCGGGGCCGCCGCCCGTCGAGTACATTCGTCATTCGGGCGGCATCTTCAAGGACATGCTGATTCACGACTTCGACATTTTCCGCTGGATTCTCGACGACGACGCCGACACGCTGCATGCCACCGGCAGCTGCCTTGCCGATCCGGCGATTGCCGACGCGGGCGACATCGACTCCACCGCGGTGACTATTCGCACGAAGCGCGGCCGTCTGTGCCAGATCAACACCGCGCGCCGCGCCGCGTACGGCTACGATCAGCGCTTCGAAGTGCTCGGCAGCACGGGCATGCTGCAAGCAGGCAATGTGAGGCCCACCGAAGTGACGGCGTATTCGAAGACCGAAGTGTCGAGCGACGTGCCGGAGGCGTTTTTCCTCGAACGTTACCGCGCGGCCTACGCGCTCGAAATCGCGCATTTTTTCGACGCCGTGACGCAAGGCAAGCCGGTGCGCACGACTGTCGCCGACGGCGTGAAGGCGCTCGAACTCGCCGAGGCCGCCACACGGTCGTGGCGTGAGGGCCGCGCGGTGAAGCTCGATGAGGACGCACGATGAGCGCGCCGACGGCGAGCACACAGCGGCTTCGCGTCGGCGTGGTGGGCCTCGGGCGGCTCGGCAAGCGTCATGCGGAGAATCTCGCGTATCGCGTGCCGGGCGCGGAACTGGTCGCCGCGTGCAGTCCGCTCGACGACGAGCGCGCATGGGCGCGCGAGGCCTTGCCGGCGCCGCGTCTTTACGACGATTACGCGCAGCTGCTCGACGACAGCGCCGTGGACGCGGTGTGGCTCGTCACGCCGTCGTCGCTGCACGCGCAGCAGATCGTGGACGCCCTGCGCGCGGGCAAGCACGTGTTCTGCGAAAAGCCCTTGTCGCTCGATCTCGCCGAATGCGAGCGCGTGCTGGCCGAGGCCGAGCGCTTTCCGCATCTACAGGCGACGATCGGCTTCATGCGGCGTTTCGATCCGAGCTACAAGGACGCGTTCGACAAGATCGCGGCAGGCGCGATCGGCAGGCCGTTTCTGGTGCGCTCGCAGACCACCGACAAAACGATACCGACGGTTTTTTCGTGCGCTTCGCGGCGACCTCGGGCGGCATCTTCCTGGATTGCACGGTGCACGACATCGACGTCGCGCGCTGGCTGCTCGGCAAGCCGCGCGCGACCCGCGTGTTCGCGGCGGGCGCGG